>Ga0207641_10000037_pt1 | contig 206551 bp, 181 predicted proteins | sample KBSSwiS62_FD_184306 | JGI IMG/M metagenome (GOLD analysis project Ga0207641, IMG submission 184306) | Switchgrass rhizosphere microbial communities from Kellogg Biological Station, Michigan, USA - KBS Switchgrass S6-2 (SPAdes) (version 2) | ecosystem: Host-associated > Plants > Roots >... | reverse complement strand
CTCGAACACGCAACATCCTGCTTAGAAGGCAGGTGCTCTATCCAGTTGAGCTACGGGGCCGCAGCGAATGCCGCCATAAGGGCAAAGCTTGCACCGTGGCAATGCGAAGCTGAACCCACGGAATGGCAAGGCTTACCACTCATTAACTCTCTTCTGGCACAAGCCATATCTGCCATAGGTAGACGGAATGAGCCTGAAAACACCACTCTACGAGCTGATGAAGCGCGTGCACGCGGGCGATATTGCGGCGCGCGCGCGTGCAGCTATCGTGTCGCTCACCGAATATCTGACAGACAATGTGGGCAAGCGATCGTTGAGCCGGACTGCCACCATGGCCTTCGGCCTTCAGGGCCTCATCCTCCTCATTATCGGATTTGCCTCGGTCGGGAGCATATCGAGCGCGCTCGGCGATGTTGGCGATCTCAACAGTGTCGTACGGCAGCAACGGCTGCTTCTGGCAGGACGCATTGCCGTGGTCGAAGCGAGCGACAAGCTCAAAGCCTATGCGCTGAACCCGAACGCCAAAACTGAAACCGCTGCGCGCGTCGCCATCAAGCAGATGGCGGATACGACCGAGAAAGCATCACATGCGGCGCTTACCAGCGAGCAGCATGAGTTGCTTGCCAAGGCGAGCGAGACCGCATCGAAAAGCCCTGAAGATTTTGACCGGCTTGTCGCGACCCAGAACGCCATTTCGAAAATGGTGCAGGAGCGTGTCTATGTCGAAGGCGCAGCCATCCAGCAGGACCTGAACATACTCGCGGAGCATGCCACCGCCGCGGGGGAAACCGCCGCCGCGGCCAAAGCCCGCGAAGCCGGCGCGGCCTATTCGCTTGTGCGCATTTCCTTCGAACGTTTTCTGACGGCCTCGACCAAGGCCAATGTGGACGGCGCAAGCCAGCAATCACTCCGGCTCGAAGATGTGCTCAACCAACTCTATGATTCCACCGAGAACGCAGCGCTTCTTGCCGAGGCAGACGTCGCGATCAAACGGCTGATCAGCTTCGACGATTCGTTCAAAACGCTGGTCAAGCTCACTGCCAACCGGGACGCGCGTTTGAGTGATTTGCTCGTGCATCATGGCGCTTCGGTCGGCGCCGCCGTGGACCGGGTCGGCCGCCAGGTCGACGCAGTTCAAGGCTCGGCTGCCAACAGCGCCCGGCTCAAGCTGGGGGGACTGCTTACCCTGTCGCTCGGGCTCGCGGGCTGCGGCATCTTGTTCATCTATATTGCAGGACTTGTATTCAGCCGGGCGGTTACCAAGCCGATCCTGACGATCACGACCAACATGCAACAGCTTGCCAAAGGCAATCTCGATCATCAGGTTGAATTCGCCACTCGTGAGGATGAAATCGGCGAGATGGCGCGGGCGTTGGAAGTCTTCCGCCTCAATGCGATCGAAGTTGAACGGTTGCAGGGCGAGGAAGCGGAACGCCAGGTGGCCAAGCGGCGTGCGGACGAGGCCACCCGCGAAGCGGAACGGCGTTCGCTCGAGGAACGCGCCCGTAATCAACAGGAATCCGAACGCGCGAAACGAGAAATGCTCACCAAGCTAGCCGGCGATTTCGAACGGCAGGTGGCCAGTGCGATGCGGTCGGTCGCCGCGGCCGCGCGCGAGATCGATGCTGGCGCCCAGCGCGTGGCCTCCTCGGTTGCCTCGACGAAGGCGGTTGCCGAAAGCGTCACCGGTGCCGCTGTCGAAGCGAGCACCAGCACCGCCACGATCGCTGCCGCAACCGAGGAAATGACCCTTTCTCTGGGCGAAGTCTCCAAGCAGGTAACCGAATCCTCGAATTGCGCCTCGCGCGCGGTGGCGCGTGTCGGCCAGACTGACTCGATCGTAACCTCGCTGGCGCGCGACGCGGCCGAAATCGGCGAAGTTGTCTCGCTCGTGCATAACATCGCCCAACAGGTCAATCTACTCGCTCTCAACGCGACGATCGAAGCAAGTCGCGCGGGCGAAGCTGGTCGCGGGTTCGCGGTGGTCGCCGCAGAGGTGAAATCGCTGGCGCAACAGACCGCAGCCGCGACGGTCAAGATCGGCGAACGGGTCAGCTCGATTCAGAGCGTCAGCAAGACTGCGATGCAAGCGATCAACGAGATCGGCGAAGTGATAGGCGAAATGGGCGTGCTTGCCGCCAGCGTCGCCACCGCCGTGGAACAGCAGGTCTCGACCACCTCCGAAATCGCCCGCAATACGACGCTGGCCGCGAAGGGCACGAGCGAGTTTAGCAATCATCTCAAGCGCGTTCAGGATGGCGTGGCGATCAGCGGCGACACTGCGGAAACGAACCGTGCGGCGGCGGCTGAAGTGAGCAGGCAAACCGAAGCCTTGCAGAAGGAAATCGAGAGTTTCCTGACTTCGGTCCGGGCGGCTTAAACATCGGCCGTCATAACCGTTTATTTACCTGAGTGCAGGTATCAATATCCAAAGAAATCAAAGGTTCGAGCTCGATATAATGTTGAAGAAAACCGCCATGTTCGTGCTGCTTTCGGCAGTCGCTTCTGCCGGCTGGGGCGCTGATGTCCCATCCCAATGGCAGGGCGCGGTTGCGCGCCTGATTGCCAGCCATCAAAATTATCCTCGCTCGGCTCAACTCAGGGGCGAGCAGGGAACTACCAGGCTTCGCATCGCCCTCAACGCGGATGGCAAGGTCGGTCAGGTCGACGTTGCTACAAGTTCGGGCTCAGCTATTCTCGACCGGGAAGCGCAGGCGACGGTCGCGAGCATCGGGAAATTCCCTGCACCTCCAGCGGGCGTGACCAGCCTGATGGTGCCGATCGTTTGGCGCCTGAACTAGCGGGCTTATTACCGCGCTTCGTTGATGTACCTATTTGGTTATATCTTCGATGACGATCAGTTGCGTACGAAACACGGCATCGAGCAAAATTTTTTCCAAAGCGCTCGATGCCTGCTCTGCGCCAGAGCAGGAAATCACCCTCACTTAGCCGTCCAGGCGCCATTTCTGCAAACGCCAAGAGGCTCAGGGGTGATGCCGGGGCTGTCACACGTGGCTTGATGTTCTTCTAGGCTCACCGACAGCCAGACGCCCACAAAGAGCGACGTTCGCCAGCGCGGGTGCGATGGATTGAACTCTTTCTTGCGATCTCCCATATCGCCGGTCGAGAAAGAGAGCGGCAATGGACAATCCTATTTGGCACGGAACGACCATCCTATCGGTCCGGAAGAATGGCAAGGTAGTGATAGCGGGCGACGGCCAGGTGACGCAGGGCCAAACCGTGATGAAGCCCAACGCCAGAAAGGTGCGACCGCTGGGCGATGGATCGGTGATCGGTGGGTTTGCCGGCGCGACTGCCGACGCATTCACGCTGTTCGAACGGCTTGAGTCCAAGCTGGAACGGCATAACGGCCAGCTTCTGCGCGCGGCAGTCGAACTCGCCAAGGATTGGCGCACGGATCGCTATCTGCGCAATCTGGAAGCGATGCTGATCGTGGCAGATAAGGAGATCACCTTGGTCGTGACCGGCAATGGTGACGTGCTCGAGCCCGAGCACGGCATCGCAGCCATTGGGTCTGGCGGCAATTATGCCCTCGCGGCGGCGCGTGCGCTGGCCGAATATGAGCCCGATGCCGAAACGCTTGCCCGCAAGGCAATGGCGGTCGCGGCCGACATCTGCGTCTATACCAATGGTAATCTTACGATCGAAAAGCTCGACTCGGCTGCCTGAACGGGGCCGAACCGAACCACCCCCGCGCATCTTCATGCATTTCATATGGTGATATGCGCGATGTTTGAGAAGCTATGACCATGAATGAAGCCCTTACCCCGAAAGCCATCGTCGCCGCGCTGGATGCACATATTGTTGGGCAGAATGACGCGAAACGCGCCGTCGCCGTCGCACTGCGCAACCGCTGGCGGCGCCAGCGTCTTCCCGAGGCGCTGCGCGACGAAGTCAGCCCCAAAAATATTCTGATGATTGGCCCAACGGGCTGCGGCAAGACCGAGATCAGCCGCCGCCTCGCCAAGCTCGCCGACGCCCCGTTCGTGAAGGTCGAAGCGACGAAGTTCACCGAGGTGGGCTATGTCGGGCGCGACGTAGAACAGATCGCGCGCGATCTGGTTGAGGAGGCCGTTCGGCTGGAAAAAGAGCGCCGCCGCGCGGCGGTAAAGGATAAGGCGGAGGAGGCTGCGCTTTCCCGTCTGCTCGATGCGCTGGTGGGCAAGGACGCCAGCGAGGCGACCCGCAGCGCGTTCAAGCAGCGCTTTCATGACGGCCATCTCGACGACAAAGAGATCGAGGTCGAGCTCGAGGATGCGGGCTCGATGCCGCTGGAAATCCCCGGCATGGGTGGCCAGATCGGCATGATCAATCTGTCCGACATGATGGGCAAGGCGTTCGGCCAGAGCCGGACGAAACGGCGCAAGCTGCCGGTGCGCGCGGCGTGGACCAAACTGGTCGACGAAGAAGCCGATAAGCGGCTCGATCAGGACGAGGTCAGCCGCACGGCGCTCAACGACGCCGAGGCCAACGGCATCGTGTTCCTGGACGAAATCGACAAGATCGCGGTTTCAGACGTTCGCGGAGGCTCGGTCAGCCGCGAGGGGGTGCAGCGTGACCTGCTGCCGCTGATCGAAGGCACCACGGTCGCGACCAAATATGGTCCGATGAAGACGGACCATATCCTGTTCATCGCCTCCGGCGCGTTCCACGTTGCGAAGCCGAGCGACCTGTTACCCGAACTGCAGGGCCGCCTGCCGATCCGCGTCGAACTCAAGGCGCTCACCGAGGAGGATTTCGTGCGTATCCTTCAAGACACGCGCGCTTCACTGACGGAACAGTATCGCGCGCTGATCGGCACCGAAGGTGTCGAGATCAACTTCACTGATGATGGCATTCGCGCGATCGCCCGGATTGCGGCGGAAGTGAACGGAGAAATCGAGAATATCGGCGCTCGCCGCCTTTCGACCGTGATGGAAAAGCTGCTCGAAGAGGTCAGCTTCGATGCGGAAGATCGCAAGGGCGAGGTGCTTACCATCGACGGCGATTATGTCGAAGGCCAGCTCAGGGAAGTTGCGCGGAACACAGATCTCAGCAAATATGTACTTTGATCGCTGCTAAGTCAGATTAGGGAAGCGAGCATGAACCCGATTTATGCCTCGCTTCCCACCACCATTTTCGAGAGGATGTCGGCACGCTCACGCGAAATCGGCGCGATCAATCTCGGCCAGGGGTTTCCGGATGCGCAAGGACCGGAAGAACTCCTGCGCGTCGCCGCCGATGCGCTTCTGACACAATCCAACCAATATCCTTCGATGTGGGGCACCGCCGAGCTGCGGCAAGCCGTGGCCGCGCATTATCGCCATCATCAGGGACTCGATCTCGATTGGGCTTCCGAAGTGGTTGTGACCTCGGGGGCGACCGAGGCTCTGGCGGCCGCCATTTTCGGGCTGGTGACGCCGGGCGACGAGGTGCTGCTAATCCAACCGCTTTACGATGCCTATCTGCCCCTGGTCGAACGCGCGGGCGGCATCGCGAAACTCGTGGATCTCAAACCGCCGCACTGGCAGCCGGATATGAACGCGCTCCAAGCGGCCATCAGCGCCCGGACCAGGCTGCTCATTCTCAACAACCCGGTCAATCCGACGGCTTCGATGTGGAGCCATGCCGATCTGGCGGCGCTCGCCGAGATTTGCGTCCGCCATGACATCGTGGCGATTTGCGACGAGGTATGGGAGCATGTCGTGTTCGAGGGCGAGCACATACCGCTAATGGCGATGCCGGGTATGCGCTATCGGACGGTCAAGATCGGTTCGGCCGGGAAGATCTTTGCCGTGACGGGCTGGAAAGTGGGCTGGATGCTGGCGGCGCCGAAGCTCGCTTCGGTGCTCGCCAAGGCCCATCAGTTCCTGACCTTCACGACGCCGCCAAATCTGCAGGCGGCGGTCGCGCAAGGGCTCGCCAAAAGCGACAACTGGTTCCTGGAGATGCGGCACGCGTTCGCGCTCCAACGGAGCCGGCTGGACGATGGCCTTCGGCAGGCGGGCTACGTCACGCTACCATCACGCGCCACATGGTTCTTATCGATTGATCTGCCTGCGTCGGGAATCGAACTGGACGATGAAAGCTTCGCGATCAGGATGCTGGAGGATGGGGGCGTAGCAAGCATCCCCATGTCGGCGTTTTACGCCCGCGATCCTGTGCGTTCCATCGTTCGGCTGTGCTTTACCAAGCAGGCCGACACAATCGATCGCGCCGTCGAGCGCTTCGCCGAGATGCGGAAGAGATTTTAGATCTTGCTGTCTTCAACGGCCGGCATGGCCAATCTCCTGCTGCATTCCAAGCGACCCCAACGCGAGGCCAGAGCCGCCGTTGGGGAACGAAGCGACAAATCGTGACGTTAACAGCGCGATGTCCGACGGCTTTTCCAAACTTCTCTGCTACGTAGACGACAGCCTGCCCGGCATCACCCGCAAAGCGCTGAAGCGCGGCTGGGCCTATTTTGACCCGCAAGGCGAGCGCATCACCAATCGGGACGAAATCGATCGTCTGAACGCGATCGGCATGCCGCCTGCTTATGTCGACTGCTGGTTCTGTCCCAGCCCCCATGGCCATATTCAGGCAACGGGCTTCGACGCCAAGGGGCGCAAGCAATATCGCTATCATGCGGAGTTCCGCGCCGGGCAGGAAGCGGACAAATATGCGCGTTGTGCCGCATTCGGCAGGGCGCTCCCGCTGCTCCGCGCTCGCGTGGAGAGTGATTTGCAGGGGCGTGCGCTGGATCGCGATACGGTGATCGCGGCCATCATCCGACTGCTGGATCTCGGCAAGGTTCGGGTAGGCAACGAAAATTATGTGAAGGCGAACAAGAGCTATGGCGCCACCACGCTTCGACGCCGCCACGCCGAGATCTCGTCACGGCGGATCAAGCTTCAGTTCCGGGCGAAGTCCGGGAAGATTCAGCAGCTGAGCATCGCCGATGGGCGATTGCTTCGCGTCGCCCGCCTCTGCCAGGATCTACCGGGCCAGCATCTGTTTCAATATCTGGACGAAGCAGGCGAACCGCATCCGGTCGGATCGGGCGACGTCAACGCCTATCTTCGGGAGACGATGGGCGAAGCGTTCACGGCCAAGCATTTTCGCACTTGGGCTGCAAGCGTGATCGCGTTCCAGACCTTGCTTGAAGCGAAGGGGCGAATCTCGCTCAAGACGATGATTGCGCCGGTGTGCGAGGCGCTCGGCAATACGCCTGCAATCGCGCGAAAATCCTATGTGCATCCCGCCTTAATCGAAGCCGCGCAGCATGGCGGCCTGCCTCAGGGCTTGAAGCTGCCCCGCAGAACGAAATATCTCAGCGGCGTCGAACGGGGCTTGATCGACTATCTCGATCTGGTCGATCCTTCGGAAAGAGCCGAGGCCGCCTGATTGATGGACAACAGTATCGCCGCAAAAGCGCCGCATCCGGCGCATTTCAGTCTCGACCACTTCAACAGCTTGATTGACCAGAGCGTTCGCTGGTTCGCGGATAATGCGGTCGAGATCCTGATCGCACTCCTGGTGGCCGCCGCGATCGTTGCCGTCCTGATGTCCTTGCGGTCGTTGGGCATAAGGCTTTGCCGGAATGACCGCTTCGGCACCGGCTGGCCTGCGATTTTCGGGCAGGTGATCGCCCGCACGCGGCTCTGGTTCGTCATCATGCTCGCGGCCGAGGTGGTGATGAGCTACACCGCCCCTCCACCCGCGCTCGCGCACACGATCCAGACGCTGTTTACGATCGCTGCCGCTTTGCAGGCCGCGCTCTGGGCGCGTGAACTGGTGCTCGGCGTGATCGATTACCGCACCGGGATCGATACTGATCATCAGACGCTCGGCAGTGCCATGAGCCTGATCCGCGTGCTGGTATCGGTCGCCTTCTTCGCGATCGCGCTCGTCCTGATCCTCGACAATCTGGGCGTGAACGTGACCGGGCTGGTGGCCGGCCTCGGCATTGGCGGCATCGCTATCGGCCTTGCCGCCCAGGGCATTTTCTCGGACCTGTTCGCCGCGCTCTCGATCATCTTCGATAAGCCCTTCCGGATGGGGGAGACGGTGAGCTGGGATCAGAATACCGGCACCGTTGAGAAAATCGGTATCAAGAGCACGCGCTTCCGCTCGGTGACGGGCGAGCAGATCATCATCTCCAACGCCAAGCTGCTCGAGAAGGAGCTGCGGAACCGCACCAATCTCGATCATGTTCGGTTTACGCTCAATTTCGGGATCGTCTACCAGACGCCCCCCGAACTGTGCGCCCAGATCCCCGACATGCTCTCGAAGCTCACGGCATCTCTGAACAAATGCCAATTCGTCCGCTGCAACATGGTGGGCTTCGCTGCATCCAGCCTGGACTATGAATTGCTGTTCGATGCCATAACCAACACGCCGGTTGACGCCGCCGACGTGCGCACCGCCGTCTGCCTGGCCATACTCGAACGTTTTAGGGATGCAGGGATACAGTTCGCCTATCCGACCCAGGTCACCTTCACTGCGGCGCCGGACGGAACGATGGTGATGCCCTGGCCGACGCCCATGGGGGAAAAAAGCGCGAAAAGCTGACGGGCGGACGCTCCCTCACCTGCCCTGCATATTCCTTACGCCGGCCGGCATTCGCACGCTAAGACGTTCGAGCGTGTCGCTGAGCCAGATTTGGCAGCTCAAGCGGCTGTAGCGGGTGACGTGACTCGCCAGATCGAGCAGATCTTCCTCCTCTTCGCTTGCACTCGGGAGCTTGGCGAAGTCGTTGGGGTCAATTAGGACGTGACAGGTCGAGCAGGCCATCTGCCCCTCGCACGTGCCCTCCAGCGGCTGGCCGTTCGCCTGCGCCACTTCGAGCAGGCGCGATCCAGAAGGCGCATCGACCTCCGTCACGCTGGCGCCGTCGGCGGATATGAAGCGGACGCGCGTCATGCCGCCAGATCGCGCTGCCGCTCGGCAGCCGCGGCGATAGCGGCCATACCCCGTTCAATCTCTTCGCATGTGGTGTAGCGCCCGAAGCCAATGCGGAGGCTGGCACGAGCGTCGGCATCGTCGAGCCCGATCGCCTTCAGGACATGGCTGGGCCTTCCCGATCCGCTGGCACAGGCCGAGCCGGCCGACAGCGCAACATCGCGAAGATCGGAAATCAACCGACCGCCATCCAATCCGTCGCGCCTGATATTGAGATTGCCCCGATAGCGCTGCATCGTCGAGCCATTCACGATCCAATCATCGCCCAGCACGGCCAACGCCTTCGTCCACAACGCCTCGACATGGTCCGCATCGCGTGACGCGCGCTCCTGCATCAATCTGGCGGCCGCCCCGAAACCGGCACAGAGCGCAGGCGCGAGCGTTCCCGAGCGAAGCCCCTCCTCCTGGCCGCCGCCATGCATCTGCGGTTCCACGGAAATCCCATTGCGCAGCCAGAGTGCTCCCACGCCCTTTGGTCCGTGGATCTTGTGCGCCGAGATGGCGAGCATGTCGCACGCATCGATTGCGAGGGGAACTCGCCCAAGGCCCTGGACCGCGTCGCAGAGAAACAGCACACCTTGCGCATGCGCGATTTCGCCAAGCTCGGCGATCGGCTGGATCACCCCGATCTCGTTGTTGACGAGCATGACGGCGAGCAGCGCCGTCTCCCCATCAACCGCCTCCCTCACGCGATCGAGATCGACCAGGCCGTCCGCGCCGACTGGAAGAATGACAACGTCAGCACCCACGCTTTCCAGCCAGGCGACACTATCCAGCACCGCGGCATGTTCGGTGGCAACCGTCACGATCCGGCGCCGCTTTTCTGGCGCGCGCGCGAAGCTGCCCTTGAGCGCGAGGTTGAGCGCTTCGGTAGCGCCGCTCGTGAAGATCAGCCGGCCATCGCCGCCTATCATCGTCGCAAGCCGTTCGCGCGCCAGCTCGACGGCTGCCTTTGCTTCGCGGCCGAGCCGGTGCATCGAATGCGGATTGCCGAATTTTTCGTCGAGATATGGCCGCATCGCCTCCCGCGCCTCCGGCGCGATTGGCGTCGTGGCCTGATAATCCAAGTACATCATGCCGCGCGCGATCGGGCACGCGCGAAGATGCGCGCCCATTCCTCAACCAAGCGCTCGATATCCGACGCGCGGGTTTCACGGCCGAAGCTGACGCGGATCACCTCGTCCACCACATCGGTGGCGATGCCCATTGCCGCCAGCACATGGCTCGGCCGCATGCTGCCCGACGAACAGGCGGAGCCGGCGGAAACCGCGATCCCTGCCATATCGAATTGAATAAGCTGGGCCTTCGCAGCAACGCCCGGCATGCGGTAGGCCCCGATCGTCGCAATCCGCGCAACGCCATCGGCGATCACTTCTCCCCCGAGCGCAATGATCCGTTCCTCAAGCTGCGTTCGGAGGTTCGCGGCCTCGGCGAGCCAGTCCCGCTTCGAATCGAGCGCAGCTGCGAACCCCATCACCGCGGGCAGATTCTCGGTCCCGGCGCGATAGCCCTGCTCCTGCCCGCCGCTTGGGCTCAATTGCGCGAGATCCCGGACCAGCAGCGCGCCGACGCCCGGAGGACCGCCCAACTTATGCGCCGAGACGGCAATGAAGTCCGCATCGGGAAGCTGCAGCTTGCCGGCCGACTGAGCGCAGTCGGCAAACAAGAGCGCCCCTTGGGCCCGCAATTCGAAGCCGAATAGATCGAGCGGCTGAATCACGCCGGTTTCGTTGTTCGCCTGCTGGATCGCAACCAGATCGCCCGGCGCGAATTGGCCATCAAGCTGAACGATGCCATGGTGATTGACCGGCAGGCGCGCCGCATCCTGCGCAACGCGCAGCACCGCATCATGTTCGACGGCTGAGACCAATCTGCGCGCGGCCTTGGCCCGGCCAAGCGCGATCGCGATGGCTTCGGTGGCGCCGCTCGTAAACAGGACGGCGCCCTTCCAGCCCAAGGCATCACCGATCCGGACACGGGCTTCTTCCAGCGCGGCGCGCGCACTGCGCCCTTCGGCGTGCGGAGACGAAGGATTGGCCCAGCGCAGCAATGCATTCGCCATCGCTTCGCGTGCCTCCGGGAGCATCGGCGTCGTCGCGGCATGATCAAGATATAAGCGCTCGGGCAGTTCATTCCTCCAATTGATTGCGCATCAGCGCCCTCCCCTTATATAGGCGCCATATTTCCCGTGCATCCATCAGGAACGCACAGTCGCATTCAGCAGGTGTCAATGCCCGAAGTAATCTTTCCCGGTCCCGAGGGTCGTCTCGAAGGCCGCTTCAGCCCCGGCCCCCGGCCCCGCGCGCCGGTTGCGATGATTCTCCATCCGCATCCGCAGGGCGGCGGAACGATGAACAATCGCATCGTGCAAGCCCTTTATCAAACGTTCGTCAAGCGCGGTTTTGCCACGCTCCGCTTCAACTTCCGCGGCGTCGGCAAGAGCCAGGGCGTATTCGACAATGGCATCGGAGAGCTTTCTGATGCCGCCTCCGCGCTCGATTGGGTGCAGTCTATTCACCCCGAGGCGCAGACCACCTGGATCGCCGGCTTCAGTTTCGGCGCGTGGATCGGCATGCAGCTTTTGATGCGCCGCCCGGAAATCAAGGGTTTCATCTCGATCGCGCCGCCCGCCAATATGTATGACTTTTCCTTTCTCGCTCCCTGCCCTTCTTCCGGCATCATCATCCAGGGCACCGGCGACGAGGTCGTGACGCCGAACGCGGTGCAGAAGCTGGTCGATAAGCTGCGCACGCAACGCCACATCACCATCCATCACGAAGAAATCAGCGGCGCCAACCACTTCTTCGAACATGAGATGGATCGGCTGATGGGGGCGGTCGACAATTATCTCGATATGCGACTGGACCCTCGATCCCCGATCAGGTGATCGGCGCCGTCAGAATCCAGACATTTCCAAGTAGTATCAACGCGGCGAGCAGCATCAGCACGCCGCGCTTTCGGTCGCGTCGTTTCGCGATCAGCCAAGAGCCCCCGCCTGCCAACGCAAAAGCCGCCAAAACCGCAAGGCCGAGCGCAAAATCTGTCATCCCGCTTCCTTAGTTCCTTCGTCGCCATCCGTCACGCAGGCAGCGGCGCGACTCGGGCAGCGGGTCCGTTCGTCTTACCGGAGAAGAAACCCGTCTCTCTTCTAGCAACTATGTTAGCTCCTCACCCGTTCAGGCCGCGAACGAAAAGGGTTGGAAAACAGCCATTTCTCCTCAGTCCGGAGAGGGTCGATCTTGATGATGAAATTACGTAGAAATCAGGACTTTACATTCGGCGCCTCCGCACCATATACCGCGCGTCCGCTGCCCCATGGGGACTTCCAACCGCAAGGCAGCTTTTGAACCGAAACTGACTGTTGGAGGTCCCTTGAGTTGCACAAGCATCATAGCGCGCTGGGGCTAGCTATCGCCCCCTCGACTGCGGCAGCCGCAGTTGAAATCGCAAAGCTTGCACCGGAACGTCCGGTGACGCTCCTTCGTCCGCATGCCGCGCGACGGGCCGCACGCTTCTTCGTCGAGAAGTTTCCGGGCCGCTCGCTCTATGCGGTGAAGGCGAATCCGTCGCCCGAACTGATCACGCTGCTTTGGGAAAGCGGCATCACGCATTTCGATGTCGCCTCGATCGCCGAGGTGCGGCTGGTTGCTGACCTGCTGCCGGACGCGACCATCTGCTTCATGCATCCGGTGAAGGCGCCGGAGGCGATCGCCGAGGCCTATTTCGTTCATGGCGTGCGCACCTTCTCGCTCGATAGCGAGGAGGAGCTGGGCAAGATTGTCGAAGCTACCAAGGGCGCGCAGGACCTCACGCTTTGCGTTCGCATGCGCGTGTCATCGAACCACAGCAAGCTCAGCCTCGCCTCCAAGTTCGGGGTCGAGCAGGAAAATGCGGCGGCGCTGCTGCAGGCAACCAGGCAAGCCGCCGACGCGCTTGGCATCTGCTTCCACGTAGGCAGCCAGGCAATGTCGCCGGCGGCCTATGCGCAGGCTTTGACGCGGGTGCGCGCGGCGATCGTCGAGGCGGCCGTGACCGTCGACGTAATCGACGTGGGCGGAGGCTTTCCCTCAATCTATCCAGGCATGGAGCCGCCGCCGCTGAACGCCTATTTCCGCACGATCCACGCGGCGTTCGAGGATTTGCCGGTCAGCTATTCGTCCGAGCTCTGGTGCGAGCCCGGCCGCGCGCTCTGCGCCGAATATGCGAGCCTGCTCGTCCGTGTCGAACGCCGTCGCGGCGATGAGCTTTACATCAATGACGGTGCCTATGGCGCGTTGTTCGATGCCGCCCACGTCGCTTGGCGCTTCCCGGTGAAGCTGGTGCGAGAAGGCAGGCCTGAGGCCGAGCCAACTTCATACAGCTTCTACGGCCCCACCTGCGATGACATGGATTATATGGCCGGCCCGTTCGAACTGCCCTCCGATGTGCAGGCAGGCGACTATATCGAAGTCGGCATGCTGGGGGCCTATGGCTGCGCCATGCGCACCGGTTTCAATGGCTTCGGCATGGTCGATCACGCGATCGTGACTGACGAGCCGATGGCCAGCGCCTATGTCGGCGGCCAGAATGTCGTGCAGCTCCCGGCCAACGTCGTCACGCTGTAACGCGAAGGACGTTTAGAAGCATTGTTGTTCCCGCGAGCGGGATCCATAACCCCTTTCGGGGACTATGGTTGTTCGTTCTTGGGATCGCAGGAAATCATTCAGGATAGTGCCATGAACCACCCGACCATTAACGACACCCGCAAGGCGGAGCTGCTTTCGACCACCGTCGAACATGTCGACATCCGCAGCTTCGATGCGCGGCCGATCATCGAATCGATGGGCAAGATGAGCTTCACGAGCCGCGACCTTGCGCGCGCCACCGGCATTTACAATCAGATGCTCGACGATCCCGAATGCTCGATCTTTCTGGTGATTGCGGGTTCGACGTCGGCGGGCGGCTGCATGGACCTTTATGCCGAACTGGTGCGGTCGAACATGGTGGACGGCATCGTCGCGACTGGTGCCACGATCGTCGATATGGATTTCTTCGAGGGGCTTGGCCACAAGCATTTTCAAGCGCTCGAGATCCCCGACGATGATACGCTTCGCTCGCTCTACATCGATCGGATCTACGATACCTATATCGACGAAGAGGACCTCCAGCACGTCGACCATACCATCTTCGAGATCGCCGAAAAGCTTGAGCCCAAGGCTTATTCGTCCCGCGCTTTCATCCGGGAGATGGGTAAATATCTCGTCGAAAATGGCAAGAAGGAGAACAGCCTCGTCAAGCTCGCCTATGAACATGACGTGCCGATCTTCTGCCCGGCATTTACGGACAGCTCGGCCGGCTTCGGGCTGGTGAAGCATCAGGTGGATGCGATGAAAGCCGGCCGGCCTTATCTCACCATTGATTCGGTGGCTGACTTCCGCGAGCTTACGCAGATCAAGATCGAGGCAGGCACGACCGGCCTTCTCATGGTCGGCGGCGGCGTACCCAAGAACTTCATCCAGGATACAGTGGTCTGCGCCGAGATTCTCGGCCACGAAGACGTGGCCGTCCACAAATATGCGGTGCAGATCACAGTTGCCGATGTTCGCGACGGCGCCTGCTCCTCTTCGACACTTCAAGAGGCCGCTAGCTGGGGCAAGGTCAATACCGGCATCGAGCAGATGGTGTTCGCCGAGGCGGGATCGGTGATGCCGCTGCTTGCCTCCGACGCCTGGCATCGCCAGCAAGGTCGGAACCGCAACCCGCGCCGTTGGGCGAAGCTGTTCGGATGATCACCAGCGGATGGGTATGACGAGCTCCGTCGGGCTGCGGCCCGGCGGCGTAGCGAACGATCCGACCCGCATGATGATCAGGTCGGCTTCGCGATCGAGGATCGGCACGCCTGACGATTTGACCATCTGATAATCGGTGATCATGCCATTACCGTCCACCTTCACGTCCATTTCCACCGTGCCTTTGGCACCGCGGAGTTGGGCTGAGCGCGGGGTGGTCTTGTGCGCGGCGATCTTTTCGATCGCATTGCGCGACCAGTTGGCGTCGGCGGCCTGAAGGGCAGACGCAGCGAAGCTGGCAGCAAGCGCTACCAGAGCAGCTATTTTTATTTGCGACCTCATGGTCGCCGCCTCTATGCGGTGGCAATAAACATAAGGTTTCCAGAGTATTACACTTTTATGTCACCCGCTCTTGTGAACGCGCCGACCAGCTCGACATGGGTTGTCCAGCGGAACTGCCCGACCGGCTGGATCCATTCGAGCTGCCATCCGCCATCGCAGAGCGTCTTTGCATCGCGCGCGAACGTCGCTGGATTGCAGGAGACATAGGCGAGGCGGGATATGCGGGCGCGGGCCAGTTCCTCGGCCTGTTCCTTTGCTCCCGCGCGCGGCGGATCAAGGATCACCGCATCGAACGTCCCGAGCTCTGCAGCCGATAACGGCCGGCGAAAAAGATCGCGATGCTCGGCCCGAATGTGCCTGCCCGCCCGGGCTGCGCCTGCCTTCATCGCCAGCAAGGCGTCGCGTGTTCCTTCGACCGCCATGACATTGCCTCCAACGGCGAAGCCGAACGTCCCAAGACCAGCAAATAAATCGGCTATATGGATGGCGCTGCCGACAGCCTCGCGCACGGCATCGACCAGCGCCGTTTCCCCGTCAGCCGTCGCCTGAAGAAAGCCGCCCGGTGGGAACGGCACCGCCACGCCACCGAGCGTTATGGTTACAGGCTCGGGTTCCCACCGCGTTTCTGGCCCATAAGCCGAGTCGATGCTCAGCCGTGCCAACCGATGACTCGTCGCAAAGCCGGTCAACGCCTCCGCCGCCTTCAGTCCGTCGGCGGCGACCTTTTCGATGAGGAGGTCCACGCCCTGGTCGGTCATCGTCATCTGAATGGCCGCCGCGCGGCGAGCTTCGAGCATATCGCCGAGCAGCCCCCGCAGCGGATCGACCAACGCGTACAGCTCCGGCCGCATGATCTCGCACTGCCGGATATCTATGATGCGATGGCTGCGTTCCTCGTTGAAGCCAAGCAGCACGCGCCGTCCCCGGCGTTCGGCGCGCATGGCGATCCGCCGGCGGCTGTGCGACGGCGAAAGATGAGGGGTTCGGATCTCCGGCACGCCCAGCCGTTGGGCCAGGAGCGCGCCTTTGATCCGCTCGGCTATGAACCCGGCATAAGCGGAATCATCGATATGCTGGAGCTGGCACCCGCCGCATTCGGGGAAATGGCGACACGGAGGCGTCATGTGATGTGGCCCGTGCCGCAGCGAGCCGTCTGCTTCGAGTATATCGCCCGGTGCGGCGAGCGGTACATGCTGCCCACCGCCAGTCACGCCGTCCCCGCGCGACGCGATTCTCACGATTTCTGCGGGATTCACAGGCAGGCTGCAGCCGCCGCTGGCAATGCATCCACGAGATCGTCCGCAATGAGCAGCGGCCCTGCCAGCCGCGCGGCTTCAGCATGTAACCAGACGGCGGTCTGGGCCGCCTCGAAAGACTCCAGCCCCTGCGCAAGCATCGCGGCGACGATCCCCGACAGCACATCGCCGGTCCCCGCGCTGGCAAGCCAGCTCGGCCCAGCCGGTGCCAGCGCCACCCGGCCGTCCGGCGCTGCGATCACCGTATCCGGCCCCTTATAGACGATATAGGCGCCGGCCTTGGCTGCTGCCGCGCGTGCCCGCTCGATCTTGCTGCCGCCACGATCGCCGAACAGACGCTGAAACTCCCCATCATGCGGTGTAAGAATTGGAGGATAGGGCTGCTGCTTCACGCGCCCGATGGCCGCCCCAATCAGCGTGAGCGCATCGGCGTCGATCACGAGCTGCCTGCGGCTGCCCAGAACCCGCGACAACCGCTGCTCGGCATTTTTGTCGCGGCCAAGGCCGGGGCCGATCAGGAGCGGCCGGTAGCGATCGTCACCAAGGATCGCATCCTCGTCCTTGCGAATCAGCGCAGCGGGGCCGCCCTGGTCAACGCCGGACAAGGCGACTGAACCGGCGCCAGCCCTCTGCGCTGCCGTGGCAGCCAGCACCGCTGCACCCCACATCCCGCCGCCGATCACCCCCACCGCGCCGCGGCTGAACTTGTGGGCGCCGGGCACAGGCTTGTGAAGCCTCGGCTTCGCGAGCAGCGTCAGCGGGCTCTCGATCGGGCCGAGCCCGATATCCACGGTCACCAGACGGCCCATATGCTGGGCCGCCGGCTGCAGCAGGTGCGAAGGCTTGAGCGCACCCAAGGCCACCGTCATGTCAAAATCGGGCACAGGCGAAAGGATCGCGCCATCGTCGGTCGCCGCTCCGCTCGGCAGATCAACCGCCACCCGCAGCCGCGCCGCGCCCGCAAGCCGCATCAGTTGCGCCGCAACGGCCTGGTCCAATCCGCGTGCCAGTCCGGTACCGAACAGCGCATCGATCAGGACCGGCGCCGGTTGTGCTTCGCTGAGCTGCTCGACAGGCCCTTCCCATGCCTTGCGGGCGCCCATCGCCGCCCTGGTTTTTGGCTCGGCCAGTGCCGCAACGCGAACGCGCACGCCCCGTTTCGCGAGCATTGTCGCAGCGACATAGCCATCGCCGCCATTGTTTCCCGGCCCGCAAAGAACGAGTGCGTCCATGCCACCCGTGAACAGCCACACCGCATCAGCCACGCCAGCGCCCGCACGCACCATCAGCGTCTCAACATCGGTGCCGCCGGCAATCGCCTGGTCTTCAGCCGCACGCATGGCCGCAGCCGTCAGGACCGGCGTTGCCGCCGTCAGCAACAAAGTTGAGTTCATGGCCGTTCGGATGGCTTTGCGGTTTTGGCCGGCAGGCGATAGCGGTCGCCACCCAAGGATATTTCGATGTCGCTTGTCCCGCTCATCCGCACGCTCGCCGCCTCCGCTCCATCCGCCGCAATCACCGCTCGCCCATCGCGCGTTGCGATCAGCCGGCGAAACCCGCCATCGGGGTGACGCAAGGTCACTATCGCGCCGTCCGCACTGTTGCTTCTCTCGATACTGCAGACGGTTTCAAATGACGTTGCGCCAGCCAGCTGGCAGGGAATCATCTTCTGCCCAGACTGCGGCTTGCCGCAACCCGCCATGGCGACCAACCCTGCCGCACTGACGACACCCGCGATCGGCTGCATCCATTTCGAGAATTGCCTGTGCGCCAATGACGCGCCGGACATTAGATATCCGCATAAATGTGCGTTTCGGCTTTGGCGCCGGGATGAGTGACCGCGCCCTTATAGGCGGGGCCGACATTCTGCGCATAGCGCCACAGCGCGCCGGCCTGGTAATCGTTGGTCCGGCATGTCCAGTTCGCGCGCCGTTGCGCAAGCACGTCGGGCGCGACATCAAGATCGATCGTCCCCGCTTGCGCATCGATCCGAATGATATCGCCATTCTCGACGAGTGCGATCGGTCCGCCATCGGCGGCTTCAGGGCCGACATGGCCAATGCAGAAGCCCCGCGTCGCACCGGAAAAGCGGCCATCGGTGATCAAGGCGACCTTTTCGCCCATGCCGAGCCCATAAAGCGCAGCCGTGGTCGAGAGCATCTCGCGCATGCCCGGCCCGCCTTTCGGCCCCTCATAGCGGATGACGACCACTGAACCCTCGGTGATCTGTCGCGCCTCGACGGCGGCGAAGGCATCTTCCTCGCAATCGAACACGATCGCCGGCCCTGTAAACTGAAGCCGGTGCATGCCGGCGACCTTGACGATCGCGCCATCGGGGGCGAGACTGCCTTTCAGGCCGACCACCCCACCCGTCCGGGTGATTGGCGTCTTCGCGTCATAAATGACCTTCTGATCGGGTTTCCATGTGACCTGATCGATATTCTCGCCGAGCGTCTTGCCGGTGACGGTGAGGCAGTCACCGTGAAGAAAACCTTCTGCCAGCAGCGTTTTCATCACCATATAGACGCCACCCGCCTCATGCATGTCCTTCGCGACATATTTGCCGCCGGGCTTGAGGTCGGCAATGTAAGGCGTCGATTTGAAAATCTCGGCCACGTCGAACAGGCTGAAATCGATTCCCGCCTCATGCGCCATCGCCGGCAAATGAAGCGCGCCATTAGTCGAGCCGCCGGTAGCAGCGACGATCCGCGCCGCATTTTCGAATGCTTCGCGGGTGCAGATGTCGCGCGGGCGTAGATTGCGCGCCAGCAATTCCATCACCTGCCTTCCGGCGGCGACCGCGATCTCATCGCGCGCCTTGTACGGAGCAGGCATCATATTGCTGTTCGGCAAGGACAAGCCGATCGCCTCGCCCACGCAGGCCATGGTGTTCGCCGTATATTGGCCGCCGCAGGCGCCATGGCCAGGGCAGGCGACTTTTTCGAGAGCGTGCACCTCGCTCAACGGACAAGCGCCCGCGGCGAACTTGCCAACTACTTCAAAAACGTCGACGACGGTGACGTCACGTCCCTGATAGGTTCCCGGCAGGATCGATCCGCCATAGACGAAGATCGCAGGCACGTTGAGGCGAAGCATTGCCATCATCATGCCGGGCAGGCTCTTGTCGCAACCGGCGAAGGCCACCAGCGCGTCATAGCAATGGCCGCGCACCGAAAGCTCCACCGAGTCAGCGATCACCTCGCGGCTAACCAGCGAGGACTTCATTCCCTGGTGCCCCATGGCGATGCCGTCGGTAACGGTGATGGTGTTGAACCTGCGCGGCATTCCTCCGCCCGCGATCACCCCTTCCCGGCAAGCGTTGGCCTGGGCATCGAGCGTGGTATTGCACGGCGCGCTGTCATTGCCCGCACTCGCGACCGCCACGAAGGGGCGCGCGATCTCTTCCTCGGTCAGCCCCATCGCATAATAGTAACTGCGGTGTGGCGCGCGTTCCGGGCCGACCGAGACGTGACGGCTGGGAAGCCGGGATTTATCGAAGCTGTGCGTCATGATGTCCTCTTCGCAGCAGCTATTGGCTGCAGCCGGACGATCAGGCAAGGCTTTCGGCAGTGGCGGCGATCACCGGCGCCAGGATTGCGCACCATTCGGCCACAGCTTCCGGGGCGAGGAGCAGATCCTGACGCACCTCAAGGCCCAGATAGGGAATGCCGTTGCCCTCGGCATGCCGGTTCATGGTCGCATTGAGAACCTTGCCTGAATAGGGTTGGTTGTCGCCCGTGACGACCCCCCGCTCCTCAAGCAGCGGGATGGCAATCCGCGCGGCGCGCTCATCCTCATTGTACAACACCCCCACCTGCCACGGGCGATGGACGTCGTCGCTGCTGAGCTTGGGCGTGAAGCTGTGAAGCGAGATTAGCATCTTCGGCCGCGCGCTGGCAATCCGTTCCTCCACAATCCGATGATAAGGCTCCCACCATTCGGCGATCCGGCGGTGACGTGCCTCCTCGGAAAGGTTGCGATTGCCCGGTATCAGCCAGCCGTCGCTCATCGCGGGAATGAGGCCGTGCGTATCCAGTTCACGGTTGAGGTCAATCACCAGCCGGGACACGCCGCCCAATATCCCGACACAACCCAATCGTCCGCAGAGGCTCTCGGCCAGCGGCGCCACCCCGACGTCTAGGGCGACATGCTCGTTGAGCAATTCCGGCGCAACGCCGAGTTGGAGCTCGGGCGGAACATAGTTTGAAGCATGGTCCGCGATCAGCAGCAGATCCTGAGCTGACTCTTCAATCACGATAGCGGGAGACATCATGCCTTCTTGCAGGGGCTGCAGGCACGGTCAAGCAAGGTGGCGGCACGGCCGTGGGGGACAGGCGCCGTGCCGCCACAAGTGCAAGCGATGCGGCATCCCTCGGGACGCCGGACCACCGGCGAATGATGCGGACCGATCCGCACGACTCGTTGCGTTCCGTCGAGCAATCTCCATGCCAATGGCGGAAGCTGGCCGGATATCTTCAGCCGCGTCCCGTTAAGGGACGGCGATCTGTCCCCGCAGTTCCGTTTTGAGACACCACCAATCGGGCCGCGCCTCCGCGAGCTGTCGATCAGCATGCGCGCAGGCCTCGGCGGTTTCGAACAAGGCGAAACAGGTCGCGCCGGATCCGGACATGCGCGCCAATGTAACACCCGGGCGGGCGTGCAGGAATGCCAGCACATCCTCAATCGCCGGTGCGAGCACGCGAGCGGGCGCTTCGAGATCATTGCGCCCGGCCAACGCGGCCGCGAGCGGATCGCCGGCACTCAGCCTGCCGCCATCCCGGCCGTCCCATGCGGAAAAGACCGCGCCTGTAGAAACCGGTACGCGCGGATTGACCAGCAGCAGAGCCATTCCTTCAAGGCTTGCCGAAGGCAGCGGCTCCAACAGATCGCCCCGCCCTTCCCCACGCATGGGCATCGAGTGGAGGCAGGCAGGTACATCCGCCCCCAGCCCGCGGGCAATCTGCTCGAGCTCGGCGGCGTCGCTCGCTATGCCCCAGAACCGGCTCAGCAGTCGCAACGCTGCTGCCGCGTCAGCCGATCCGCCGCCAATACCCGATGCTACAGGAAGCCTCTTTTCGAGCTTCAGCGCGGCTCCATCGGCGATTTCAAACGTCTCGCGCAGCGCCCGCGCTGCCCGAAGCACCAGATTGTCCTGCTCCCCTTGGAGCACCGATGCGAATGGACCCGAAATCGCCAGCGTCAGTTCATCGGCAGGCTCTCCTGTGAGGATGTCGCCGTCACGCGCGAACGCAAACAGCGTCTCAATGCGATGATAACCATCCGCCTCTCGCGCGCGAACGTGCAGCGCGAGGTTGATCTTGGCGTAGGCGGTTTCGCTAAGCGATGTACTCAAGGCGCTCTGTTGCTCGCATCGAGCCCCTGCTCGATCTTGCGCGAAAGCCGATCGGTCGCGGTGCCCGTGGCGGTTACTTTGGCCGCCTGCCACGCATAGCGTGCCTCGATCCGACGCCCAGCGCTCCAATACGCATCACCGAGGTGCTCATTGATCTCCGCGCCCCCCGGATCGCCTTCCACGGCAGCTTCAAGCTTAGGAATGGCACCCAGGAGATCGCCTTGCAGATAATGGGCCCAGCCGAGCGAATCGGTTATCGCGGCATCGTCCGGCTTGAGCTTGTTGGCGCGTTCGATCAGCGCCTTGGCGCCGGCAACGTCATCGCCATGCTCCAGCTTCGAATAGCCGAGATGATTAAGCACCACCGCTTCCTCCGGCGCCAGACTATAAGCTTTTTGGAGAGCTGCCTTTCCGTCCGGCCAATTGCCCGATTGTTCGAGCGCGCTGCCGCGCAACAGCCACAAGGTCCACAAGCGGCTTTCGCTGCCGCCTTGCCCAGCCAGCTCCAGCGCCTTGCCATAGGCAGCCGCAGCCTCCGCCGGCTTATCCATGCTGCTGTAGATGTCGCCCAGCAAAGTCCACTCCGCGATATCCGCCTCAGGCGCATCGGTGAGCCGCTTGACCTCATCAAGCGCGGCCTGTTTATCGCCACGAGCGACAAGAATGCGAATGCGCGCGCTTCGCGCGTCTTCGGCATAGGGATCATCCGGCCCTATTTGAGCGAGCAGGTTCAGCGAAGCCTCGTCGCGCCCGCTAAGCGAGAGGAGCTGCGCGGCGCCCAACAAAGCCTCGGAATTCTGTGGCGATGCGAACAGCGCCAGACGAGCCAATGTGACCGAAAGCGGCGTTACTCGTTCGCGGTTGAGATCGATCGCGACCGCCAGCAGCAAATCAGAAATACCGAAGGCGGGATCGATCTTCGGCGGCTGGATCCGCTTTCCAGCTTCGATATCCGCCCGCAAGCGTCGCGCAGCCGACATATCGGACTGGAGCAGCGCCAGCGCGCGCGCCTTGTCGCCGGCGGCGGCGAGGCTTTGAGCGATGAGAAGGCCTGGCCGCGCGATACGCTGATCCAGCGCGGTCGTGCGCGCCTTGACAATATCCAATGCCTCTTCGCGCTTACTCTGCGCCAAAAGGATCAGTGCGCGGTGCTCGGCTGCATAAGCGTTGGACAGGGTCGATCCGGTGATTTGCGTGAGTTGGGCAGCGGGATCCGGTTCGCCTGATCCGAAGGCGATCCAGGCGCGTACGATCGGGGCGAGGAAGGCAAAGGCCTGCTCCTGCTCGATCCGCGCTACCGTAGTACGTGCGGCTACCCAATCTTTCGCCGTCACATTGTCAATCAGGATGAGCAGGCGACCATCCGGCGGAAGCGTGCCAGCCTTGTCCAGCACGCGTGCCGTTTTCAGCGCAAGCTGTCTGTCACCGGCGACCGCCGCCTGGCGATAGGTTCTGAGTGCGAGCGCGAGGTTGTCCGGTGCTTCATCAAGCGCCGCGGCATATTGCATGGCGGCAAGATCCGACATCCCCGCCGCATCCGCCGCGCGCGCGCGCACATAGCGGGCAAAGGGCGACACCTCGTCGCTACGCACAGCCGCGGCGGGGCCCGCCAGCAGCATCACTCCCGAGATCAGCGCAGCCAGGTTACATGTTCGGATAATTCGGGCCTCCGCCGCCTTCGGGAACGACCCAGTTGATGTTCTGCGTCGGGTCCTTGATGTCGCAGGTTTTGCAGTGGACGCAATTCTGCGCGTTGATCTGGAGCCGCGGCTCGCCGACGTCCTGCCCGACAATCTCATAGACACCGGCAGGACAATAGCGTTGTTCCGGCGCGTCATAAAGCGCCAGATTGACGTCGATCGGCACTGACGCATCTTTGAGGGTCAGATGGATCGGCTGGTCCTCCTCATGGTTGGTGTTCGAGAGGAACACCGAGGAAAGCCGATCGAAGCTGATCACCCCGTCCGGCTTTGGGTATGCGATTGGCTTCGCCACATCCTTGCGCCAGAGCGTGTCATTGTCGCTATGCGTCTTGAGCGTGAACGGCAGGCCGATTTTCAGATAGCGCATCCACATATCCGTGCCGGCGATCAGGGTACCGCCGACCGGCCCGAACTTGGCTATCGCGGGCTCCGCGTTGCGGACCATCTTGAGCTCGGTGGCGATCCAGCTCGCATTGACCGCCTCGGGATAAGCCGAAAGCTCATCGCCGGCGCGATCGGCGGCGATTGCCTCATAAGCGGCCTCGGCGGCCAGCATGCCCGATTTCATCGCGGTATGGCTGCCCTTGATCCGGGGCACGTTGACGAAGCCCGCCGAACAGCCGATCAGCGCCCCACCGGGAAAAGTCAGCTTCGGGATCGCCTGCCAGCCGCCCTCATTGATCGCGCGCGCGCCATAGCTGACCCGCCGCCCCCCCTCGAGAATAGCGCGGAGCTCGGGGTGTTGCTTCCAGCGCTGGAACTCCTCGAACGGCGACAGATAGGGATTGCGGTAACCGAGCCCGACCACGAAGCCGAGCGCCACCTGGTTGTTCGCCTGATGATAGAGGAAGCCGCCGCCCACCTCTTCGGTCAATGGCCAGCCCTGGGTATGGATGACACGGCCGGGCACATGCTTCGCTGGATCTATGTCCCAAAGCTCCTTGATACCGATCCCATAGGTTTGCGGTTGGCTTTCGGCCTCAAGATTAAAGATGCGCTTCAATTCCTTGGAAAGATGGCCTCTTACACCCTCCGCAAAGAACGTATATTTGGCGTGTAGTTCCATGCCGGGCTGATAATCGGGCTTGTGCGTGCCATCCCTGGCAATGCCGAGATCGCCCGTTGCCACACCCTTCACGGAGCCGTCGTCATTGAACAGCACTTCGGCCGCCGCGAAGCCGGGAAAGATCTCGACGCCCAAAGCTTCCGCCTGCTGAGCCAGCCAGCGGCAGAGATTGCCGAGCGAGACGGTGTACGTTCCTTTGTTGTTCATGAACGGGGGCATCATCAGATGCGGCAGCCCAAACTTCTTGTTCGCGGTCAGCCACCAATGCTGGTTGTCCACCACCGGCACTGTCAGCGGGCTATCCAGTTCCTTCCAATTCGGCAGCAGCTCATCAAGCGCGATCGGATCCACCACCGCGCCGGAAAGAATGTGCGCTCCGATTTCAGACCCTTTTTCGAGCACGCAGACAGAAAGTTCGCGTCCACCCGCTTCCCCCAATTGCTTGAGCCGGATCGCCGCAGCGAGCCCCGCCGGCCCGCCGCCCACGATGACGACATCATATTCCATCGATTCCCGCTCGGACATTTCAGCTCCCGATCTCAGGCCGTCGCACGGCTCCAACGCTTTATCATGTCGTCCGTGCGGCCAGATTGACCCTCGCGTCAACCTCCCACTTAAGTAACACGGTGCGGGCAGGGATTTTTGACGACGAAGCGAATGCGCTTGCGAGCGCGCTGAGCTGGTGGCAGCTCGCGGGGGTCGACGTCATGGTCGATGACGCCCCGCGCGGCTGGTTGAAGAACGCGGCTTCGGTCTCAAATCAAGCTCATGTGCCTGACGCGGTGGCCGCTGCGCAGGCGGCTGATGTCGTGGCGTTGCCTGCCACGATAGAAGCTTTTTCCGGATGGATCAGGCATCCCGAGAATCTTTCCGACCTTGGCACGCGTCGGCCAGCTCCCTTGGGCAGCATCGCTGGCGGACTGATGCTGCTGACAGATATGCCGGATACAGAGGATTGCGAAGCCGACATGCTGCTCGCCGGGACGGCGGGTCGGCTCCTCGACGCCATGCTTGGGGCGATCGGCCGGGATCGTGCATCGGTTTATCTGGCGAGCCTCGCCCCAGGTCGCCCGGCTTCCGGCAGGCTGGCTCCTCCGCTCGAAGCCGAGCTTGCTCGTCTCGCGCGCCATCACATCGCGCTCGCGCGGCCACGTCTGGTACTGCTCCTCGGCGATGCGACAATCCGTGCGATGATCGGGACGAGCCTCGCCGAGGCGCGGAATTCGATACATGGCATTAACCTCGATGGCGGCACGGTGCCTGCCATTGCAACCTTTCACCCCCGCTTCCTGCTCCAGCAACCCGCCCGCAAGGCGGACGCCTGGGCAGATCTGCGGAAGGTGATGGAGATTTTGAACGCGTGAGACGGACTGCATTTCTAGCGTTGGCTCTGGTTACGAGCCCCTTAGCGCCGGCTTTCGCCGCCAACGACATGGCGTTGCCCATGGCTGCGCCCACGATCGCGCCAGCCGCACCGCGCATCATCCCGGAGCAGCTCAAGCCCGCCGAGCGGGATCAATATCGTGCGATCTTCGCGTCGATTCGCGCCGGGGAATGGTCCGACGCGGAACAGCGGCTTGACGCGATGCCCGACGGGCTCCTCACGCCATTTGCCCGTGCCGAGCTGTACACCGCCAAGGGATCGCCCAAGGCGAGCGCGAGCGATCTGGTTGCACTGATCGCGCGCGCGCCGGAGCTGCCGCAGGCATCCGATCTTGCCCGTCTCGCCCGTACGCGCGGCGCCGGCATGCTGCCCGAACTGCCCGAGGTTCATGACCTCGTCCGCCTCGCCGGCGCTTCGCGGCGGCTCTCGGCGAGCAGCAATCGCAGCGATGCCGTGGCGATGGAGCTGCGTCCGCAGATCATCGGCCTGATCAAGGCCGATCAGCCGACCGAGGCCGAGGCGCTGCTTACAGCGCGCCAGGCCGAGCTGACAGGCGAAGCGCTGACCGAATGGCAGCAGCGTATTGCCTGGTCCTATTATCTTACTGGCGACGACACCAATGCCCGCCGCCTTGCCGCACTTGCCCAGACTGGATCGGGCGAATGGACGGTGCAGGCCGCCTGGGTCGCTGGTCTCGCGGCATGGCGCCAGCGTGACTTTGCCGCTGCAGCCACCGCCTTCGATTCGGTCACGGCTCATGCGCGCGACTACGAAATGCGCGCCGCCGGCCTGTTCTGGGCCGCGCGCGCCGATCTCGCGAGCGGGCGTCCCGAGCGCGTGCAGGCGAAGCTTCGCGCCGCGGCCAAATTGCCCGAGACCTTTTATGGCCTTCTTGCCGGCAGTGCGCTTGGCATGGCGATCCCAGCTGAAACTGCCGCCAACATTCTGAGCGGATCGATCGCCGCCGAATGGCAGGGCCTGTCGCGCTATCCTAATATCCGGATTGCGGCCGCGCTCACCGAAATTGGCGAGGATGCCTATGCCGATGAGGTAATGCGTCATCAGGCCTGCATCGGTGCGCCCGCCGAACATGGCGCGCTACTCCACCTCGCCTCGCGGCTCGATCTCCCCTCCACTCAGATCTGGCTGGCGCAGCATGGACCAGTCGGCGCAGCGATGCCGGTCAGCGCCCGTTACCCGGTTCCGGCGTGGACGCCCCAGGGCGGCTGGCGGGTCGATCCGGCGCTCGTTTACGCGCATGCTCTCCAGGAATCGCAGTTTCGTGCCGATGCTATCAGCCCGGCCGGCGCGGTCGGCCTGATGCAGCTCATGCCCGCCACTGCGCAACTGGTCGCCCGTAAAAAGGGCGAGAGCCTCGATCGCGCTCAGCTCAACCGCCCCGCGGTTTCGTTCGAATATGGCCAGTCCTATCTCGAGATGCTGCGCGACATGCCTGGCACGCAGGGGCTGCTGCCCAAGATTATCGCGGCATATAATGCGGGCCCCGGATCGGTGCTGAATTGGAACTATAAGCTTCGGGACGGCGGCGATCCGCTCACCTTTATCGAATCCATCCCATTTGCCGAAACGCGCAACTATGTCGCGATCGTGCTTCGTAACTATTGGATGTATGGCCGGCAGCAGGGCAAGGTGCCGGCCAGCCTCAAAGCCATTGCCCAGGGCATGTGGCCGCGCTTTCCCGGATTGCCGGGCAAAACCGCCATCCGCCTCGATGCAGATGGTGCGAATGCAACCGCCGGCGGCGGCAACACCGAGCTAGCGCGTGTCAATTGACGAAACCGCGGCGTTTCTACCGGTTCGCATTGCGGTTCTGACGGTATCGGACACGCGCACGCCGGCGGACGACCGCTCCGGCGACGCGCTGGTGGATCGGTTGACCGCCGCCGGGCACATTCTTGCCGACCGCGACATCATCGTGGACGATAAGGAAATGATCGTCGCGCACTTGCACGGCTGGATCGAGGATCCGCAGATCGATTGCATCATCACCACCGGGGGCACCGGCGTTACCGGGCGCGACGTCACCCCCGAGGCGCTGGCGATGGTTTGGGACAAGGAAATCCCAGGCTTCGGCGAGTTGTTCCGCTGGCTCAGTTACCAGACCATCGGCACCTCGACGATCCAATCGCGCGCTACGGCCGGGGTTGCCCGCGGCACTTATATCTTCGCGCTTCCCGGCTCAACCGGAGCGGTCAAGGACGCCTGGGACGGAATTCTTTCGACCCAGCTCGACGGCCGCCACAAACCTTGCAACTTCGTCGAGCTGATGCCGCGCCTGCAGGAGCGTTGAAGTTCAGCCGACGATCTCTTCCGGCTTGAAGAAATAAGCGATCTCGATCGCTGCATTCTCATCGCTGTCGGAGCCGTGCACCGAGTTGGCCTCGATGGATTCGGCGAAAAGCTTCCGGATCGTGCCCTCGTCAGCCTGCGCAGGATTGGTCGCACCCATGATATCCCGGTTGCGCTTCACAGCGTCCTCGCCTTCGAGCACCTGTACCACCACCGGGCCCGAAATCATGAAGCTGACGAGATCGTTGAAAAACGGCCGCTCCTTGTGGACCGCGTAGAAGCCTTCGGCTTGCTCGCGCGTCATGCGGATGCGCTTGGAGGCGACGACACGCAGGCCGGCTTCTTCAAGTTTGGCGGTGACCGCTCCGGTTAGATTGCGACGCGTGGCGTCAGGCTTGATGATCGAGAAAGTGCGCGTCGCGGCCATCGCCGTTCAACTCCGTATCGAGCTAAGGGAAAGTGGCGGCTCTCTAGTCGTTGGCGCAGGGCAGCGCAAGGCGGCTCGATGCCTGCCGCCAGGCGCTCCCCGAATGACTGAATATCTCACGCTTGCAAAACGTGACATAATGCAAACATTGCGATAGCGGCTTTCGCCCATCCTCGCGCACCAGCGCATCCGGATGAGAAGCCATATTTTGGAATTGAGATGAGCAAGTCGTCAGAATGGGCCCTGGATAGCTGGCGCAACTTCGAAGCGCGGCAGCTGCCCGAATATCCTGATCAGGCCGCATTGGCCGAGGTGGAGCGCGAGCTTCGCCGCTTTCCGCCATTGGTATTCGCGGGAGAGGCACGCGCGCTGACAGAGGAGCTTGCGCAGGCGGCAGCCGGCAAGGCTTTCCTGCTCCAGGGCGGGGATTGCGCCGAGAGCTTCGCCGAATTTCATCCCAACAATATTCGCGACACGTTCCGCGTCATCCTGCAGATGGCGGTGGTGATGACCTATGCGTCCAAGCTGCCGATTGTGAAGCTCGGCCGCATGGCAGGGCAATTCGCCAAGCCGCGCTCCGCGCCCATGGAAGAGCAAGGCGGCATCAGCCTGCCCAGCTATCGCGGCGATATCGTGAACGATATCGCCTTCACCGAGGCAGGCCGCATCCCTGATCCGGAACGGATGATCAAAGCGTACAGCCAGTCGGCGGCGACGCTCAACCTGCTGCGGGCGTTCGCTCAGGGCGGCTACGCCAACCTTCACCAGGTGCATAGCTGGACGCTCGATTTCATGGGGCGCAGCCCCTGGGCCGCGCAATATCAGGCAGTCGCCGATCGCATCGGCGACGCGCTCGATTTCATGGAAGCGTGCGGGATCAGCCCCGATACCGTTCCCCAGCTCAAGACGACGCAATTCTACACCAGCCATGAAGCGCTGCTGCTCTCCTATGAGCAGGCGATGACCCGGCAGGATTCGCTGACCGGCGACTGGTATGACACCAGCGCGCATTTCGTCTGGATCGGCGACCGCACGCGCTTCGAAGGTTCGGCCCATGTCGAGTTCCTGCGCGGGATCGGGAATCCGATTGGCATCAAGTGCGGACCAAGTCTTCAGCCCGATGTGCTGCTGCGCCTGCTGGACACGCTCGACCCCAACCATGTGCCCGGGCGGATCACGTTGATCACCCGTTATGGCCATGACAAGATCGAGAAAGAGCTCCCGCCGCTCGTGCGCGCCGTCAAGGCAGAGGGCCGGCCAGTGCTATGGTCGTGCGATCCCATGCACGGCAATGTGGTCAAGGCAGCGAACGGCTATAAGACGCGGCCTTTCGATCGCATCCTGGCGGAGGTGCGCGGCTTCTTTGCGGTGCATCGCGCCGAGGGCACTCATGGCGGCGGCATCCATGCCGAAATGACCGGCCAGAATGTTACCGAATGCACGGGCGGTGCGGTGGCGATCACGGACGAGGCGCTCGCAGACCGTTACCATACGCATTGCGATCCGCGTCTGAATGCGAGCCAATCAATCGAGCTTGCCTTCCTTTTGGCAGAAATGCTCAACCAGGAAATGCGCGAACGGGAGCGCGTCGCCGCCTAGCGCCACCCGGTTTTGTTAAATGGTGTGCACTATTGGGTAGTCGTTTCGGAAACCTAATGGCTTTTCAGCGTTGTCGTTGCAGGATCGACGACGCAGGAGAAGAGCAACACCAATGCAGCCGATGGACAAAGCAAGGACGGGCGTCGCCGGTCTCGACGATATTATAGGCGGCGGGTTAACGAGAGGGCGACTATTCTTGGTGGAGGGCAGCCCGGGCACGGGCAAGACCACCATCGCCTCACATTTTCTTCTGGCGGGCGCGGAGGCAGGCGAGCGCTGCCTCTACGTCACGCTCTCCGAGACCGAAGAGGAACTGCGCAGCAGCGTCGCCTCGCACGGCTGGGATTTCACCGACAAGGTCGACATTTTCGAACTGGCGCCGCCCGAGGAACTGCTCGATGAAAATCAGCAGCAAAGCCTGCTCTATTCCTCGGATCTTGAGTTAGGAGAGACTACCAAACGGATCTTCACCGCGTTCGAGCGCGTCAACCCATCACGCGTCGTGCTCGACAGCCTCTCGGAAATCAGGCTGCTGGCGCAAAGCTCGCTTCGCTATCGTCGTCAAATCCTCGCGCTGAAACATTATTTCGCGCGGCACAAGACGACCGTGCTGATGCTTGACGATCTGACGGCGGACGTACTCGATAAGACCGTTCATAGCGTGGCCCATGCCGTGATCAGGCTCGAAGAGCTGTCGCCCACCTATGGCGGCGAACGTCGCCGGCTGCGCGTGCTCAAATATCGCGGCCAGCCCTTCCGCGGCGGCTTCCACGATTTCGTGATCGAACGGGAGGGCGTGCGGGTCTTCCCCCGCCTGGTCTCCGCCGAGCACAAGAAAAGTATCGCTCGCACGAGCGTGCCGACCTATTCCCCGGCGTTCAACGCCCTGCTCGGCGGCGGCATCGATCGAGGATCGAGCACACTCATCATCGGCCCCTCCGGTACCGGCAAATCGCTGCTCGCGCTGACATTCATCAAATCGGCGATAGAGCGAGGCGAGCAGGCGGCGCTGTTCGTGTTTGACGAGGAACTGGGCCTGCTATTTGAAAGAGCTGAACAGCTTGGCTTTCATCTTCAACCAATGGTGGATAGCGGAAAGCTGCTGGTCGAACAGGTCGATGCGGCGGAGCTCACGCCCGGTGAATTTTCGGAGCGTGTTCGCGATCGCGTGGAGCAGGGCGGCGCGCAAACAGTGGTGATCGATAGCATCAACGGTTATCAGTCCGCCATGCCCGAGGAGCAGGCGCTTGTCCTGCATATGCATGAACTTCTGCAATATCTGAATCGGCAAGGCGCCACCACCTTCTTGACGGTGGCGCAGCACGGGCTGGTCGGCGATATGCGCGCGCCCGTGGAAGTCACTTATCTGGCAGACACCGTAATACTTTTGCGGTATTTCGAAGCGGCCGGGCGAGTCCGGCGCGCAATATCCGTCGTCAAAAAACGCACCGGGACTCATGAGGATACGATCCGCGAGTTCAACATCGGAAAGGCAGGCATCATCTTGGGAGAGCCGTTGACGCAGTTCCAGGGCGTGTTGCGCGGCGTGCCTACGCTGATCGGCGAACTTCCCGAGATATCCGGCACGTCGATCCGGTGACGAACGCGCCGTGAACCGAACCTCGCGAGAGGATGTGGTGATCCTCGCGCCGCGCGGGCGGGATGCGCCACTGGCGGCTTCGATATTATCGGAAGCTCGGTTCGAAACCCGAATCGCTGCCGATATGGAGCAGTTCGTGTCGATGCTTCGAGGCGGGGCTGGCTTCGCCATCGTCACCGAGGAAGCGCTGAAGGCAATCGATCTGCGCCGAATCGCCGCGTTCATCGCCGATCAGGAAGAATGGTCCGATTTCCCATTCATCCTGCTCACGGAGCGGGGCGGCGGCTTCGAACGCAATCCGTCGGCGCAGCGCTATCTCGACCTTCTCGGCAACGTCACCTTTCTCGAGCGTCCTTTCCACCCGACCACGCTTGTCAGCCTCTCAAGCTCGGCCCTGAGAGCACGACGTCGTCAATATGATGCGCGTGCCCGCCTCGAACTGATTCACGAGGCCGAACAACGCTTGAGCGTTGCGCTGGCCGCCGGTCGGCTGGGGACCTGGACCGTCCATTATCCCGAGCTGAAACTTGAAGCATCGGATCAGTGCAAAGAGCATTTCGGCTACAAGCCGTGGCAGGACTTCAGCCGCGAGGAGTTGCTCGCAAGCATCCATCCTGACGATCTCATCATGGTACAGGACAGGATCGAGGCCGCGGTGGCCACAGCTGATGACTATGAAATAGAATTCCGCTGCTTTCACCCGGGCGGAGCCATGCACTGGCTTCAGGTTCGTGGCCGGCCCACACTGGATAACAGCGGAAAGCCGCTGCGCCGCACAGGGGTATCGCAGGACATCACCGAACGGCGGGAAGCCGAAGAGGCATTGCGGCAGCTTGCGGCCGAACTCGAAGAGCGTGTCGAGCAGCGCACGCGCGAACGCGAGGCGGTTGCCGCCCAGCTTCACGAAGCGCAGAAGCTTGAGACGCTTGGTCAGCTGACCGGTGGCGTGGCCCATGACTTCAACAATTTGCTGACTCCGATACTGGGCGGCTTGGACATGCTGCGGCGGATCCATGGCGATGACCGTTCCCAACGCTTGATCGATGGCGCACTGCAGGCGTCAGAACGTGCGCGGACGCTGGTCTCGCGATTGCTGGCATTCGCCCGCCGGCAGAATCTCGAAGCACGGCCGGTGGACACCGTCGCACTGGTCGAAGGCATGCTCGACCTTATGAAGCGCTCGCTCGGTCCACGTATCGAAGTACGGCTCAATACGGCTGCGCAAGTTCCGGCCGCAATGGTCGATCCCAATCAGCTTGAGCTTGCGCTGCTCAACCTTGCCGTCAACGCCCGCGACGCGATGGACGGCGAGGGAACCCTTACAATCGGCCTCAGGCACGAGCAATTGCCGATGGGCAACGGCTTTGGAGTGGAGGCCGGAAGCTATGTGTGTCTCGACATCGCCGACACCGGAATCGGCATGGACGACGAGACGCTGAAGCGGGCGATCGAGCCATTTTATTCCACTAAGGGGATCGGCAAAGGCACCGGCCTGGGCTTGTCCATGGTGCACGGCCTGGCCGCCCAATCGGGTGGGGCGCTCCGTCTTGCCAGCACGGTCGGCAAGGGAACCATCGCATCCTTGTGGCTTCCCGTGGCGGACCAGCCGGCTGCAAAGATCGTAGCGACAGCGGACGAACCAGTGAAGGTCGACTATTCACTGAAGGTGTTGCTGGCAGATGATGAGGAGCTGGTCAGAGTCGGCACGGCGGATATGCTGGCGGACCTCGGCCACCGGGTCGTGCATGTGAGCTCGGGCGCGCAGGCGATTGCAAAGCTTCGCAAGGAAGCGTTCGATCTGTTGGTGACCGATTTCCTCATGCCGGGAATGAGCGGAATGGAGCTGGCGCGGGAAGCTCGCGATCTTCATCCTCAGTTGCCGGTTTTGCTGATCACCGGATTTGCCGATCTTGCTGGATCAGCGACGATCGACGTCAATCGCCTTGCCAAGCCTTTCCGACACAACGATCTTGCCCGTGCGATCGCGGAAATCGTCGAACCTACAGTAGCGGTTGAAGCTCATGCGGGCTGATTGCCACAATCTCGAAAAATCGAGCCGACGGGCGCGGAATCCTTCTTCGACTTAGCATTTTTTTAAGCGCTGCGAACGCATTATGGCGGCATGCAGCGCACAACCGAACAGGCTCCCAGACCAGGCGCCCAGCCTGAGCGACTCTTCCTGAGCCTGCGCCTTCGAAATGGTCAAGCATGGTCCATCAGCTTCTCACCCGAGCTGGAGAAATGCATCGGCCGCTATGCGCGGATTCCAGAATTTGCACAGGCGGGACATCTGTTGAACATCCATGGCCCCGAAGGCCTGACGTCGGCGGCCTGAACTCGCACCATGCTGATCAACGTCTTCAGTGTCGCGACTCGCGATAAAAAGCTAAGCTGGGCTGTTCGAGCTGCCTTGCTCGAAACATTGTTCCAATCGAAGCTTGCCCTCTTCATCGGTGCGATAAGCGGCGCGGCTATGGTCGGCGTAGTCGTTAATTCCGATCCATCGCCCTGGCTGATCGCCTGCGGCGTTCTTCTCGTGCTCTCCGGAATGGCGCGGGTCGTTAGCTTCGGCATGTTCAAGCCCGGCCCGACCATCGCGAACAAATGGGAAGTTATCTACCATGCGGGCGCCTGGGCTTATGCGGGCTTCATGGGTCAATTCACATTTCTGACCCTGCTCATCAGCTCCAATCCCTTTTCTCACCTGATCACTGCTGCGACCTCAACAGGCTATGCCGCGGCTGCCGCGAGCCGCAATACCGGCCAGCCGATCATTGCCGTCGGGCTGCTGCTTCTGTGCACCGTGCCGTTCAGCATCGCGTTGCTGGTGCATCCGTCGATCCCGCACATCCTGCTGGCGGTGACCAACATCCTCTTCACCCTGGTGGTGATCGACATCACGCTGCAAACCTACAAGACCGTGCTTACCGCCTTCGTCGACCGCGAGGAAAAGAAGCGGCTCACCGAGGTCTATGAGAAGCTTTCCAAAACGGACCCGCTGACCGGCATCGACAATCGCGTCACACTCAAGGTCAACCTCGACGCGCTGCTCAAGGCGGGCGAATCGACGGTCGCCGTCCTCTGGCTCGACCTCGACCGCTTCAAGCAGATCAACGATACGCTGGGCCATGCAGCCGGCGACGTGGTGCTTCACGCAGTCGCCGGCCGTCTCAAAAAGCTGGCGGGCGAACAGGGCAAGATCGCGCGCTTCGGCGGCGATGAATTCATCATCATCGTGCCGGTGGCAGGTGCCGAAGCCGCGCTGGCCCTGGGCGAGGAGATTCGCCGGACCATCAGCGAGCCTGAAACGACCGATGGCATGACGATCGATTTCAGCGCCTCAATCGGCATCTCGATTTCGACGGTCGACGAACAATCAGCCGACGATCTTTTGCGCCACGCGGACGTCGCGCTTTATGAAGCCAAGGCCAAAGGCCGCAATTGCGTCGTCATCTTCGATCCCGAGATGGAAGAACGGTTGCTCAAGAACAAGCAGATCGAAAACGATCTCAAGCGCGCCATACTGAACGATGAACTCGAACTTTACTTTCAGCCGATCGTTGACTTGAGATCAGGCCGGGTGAAGAGTTTCGAGGCGCTGTTGCGTTGGCATCATCCCGTGCACGGAGGCATACCACCCGGCCTGTTCATTCCGATCGCCGAGGGAACCGGTCAGATCGATGCCATCACCGAATGGGTGCTTGACCGCGCATGCGCGGCCGCTGCCAAATGGCCCGATGACATTTCGGTCTGCATCAACATTTCCCCGCCGCTGCTCAAGACGCGCAAGCTGCCGCCGATGGTGCTGGAGGCCTTGCTGAAGCATAGTCTGCAGCCGCGGCGCCTCGAACTCGAGATCACCGAAACGGCGCTCGTCGAGGACAACCCCAATGTCCGGATCGTGCTGGACGGCTTCCAGAAGCTCGGCATCAGGCTCTCGCTTGACGATTTCGGCACCGGCTTCTCGTCGTTGAGCTATCTGTGCCGCTATCGGTTCGATGTCATCAAGATCGATCGTTCGTTTACCGCGGATGTCTACCGCAGCGGCGAAGCGCGCGCGGTCGTCCAGGCGATTTCGACTTTAGCCGATTCGCTTGACCTGACCGTTGTGGCCGAAGGCATCGAGACGAAACAGCAGCTCGATTATATCCGGAGCCAGGGTTGCGGCGAGGGGCAAGGCTATTATTTCGCCCGGCCCATGCCTTATAAGGAGGTCGCCGACTATCTGGCGAAGCCTGATTATGATTTCGACAATATCGAAGAAGTCAATCAGCGCCTCAGGCAGATATCCGATGGGACAGTGCGGCGGGCCGCGCCTGTGCGGCGGCGAGCCGGCGCATCATCTTGATGTTGTGAGGCTGTAGGCGCACGGCCGTCTCAGCCCAGATCTTCACGATCCGACGAAGCTCATCGACAGTGATGGGATTGATTTCGCGCGCTGCGCGATAGACTCCATAGTGGCCAGTCTGCCGCTTGCCGTTGTGCGCGACATAATCCGCCACCGCCTGCTCGCCCTGGCCTGGCTCGGCAAGAATATGGACGAGGCCGAGGTCGTACATCTCTTCCGCTGTGTAGGTCCGGCCGCTCAGCATCAGCTTTTCCGCCTGCGCGGCGCCCAACTTCCGTGTCAGGAAGACGTGCGCGCCCACACCCGGGAACATCCCGAAAATATGATCCGGAAAGGAAAAGCGGGTTCCCCGTTCGGCGACCAGCACGTCGAACGACAACGCCACTTCGAAGCCGCCGCCAATCGCGTCGCCCTGGATCAGAGCTATGGTCACGATCGGGAGATCGAGACTCAGGATATTCTGGTACAGTATGTCGACGCACATATTGCCATAAGCCACCAGCGCCCCGACGTCCCGCGCTTCGGCGCGATCGGCGACGAATTCCATGTCGCCACCCAAATTGAACGCACCGGGAAATCTCGATCCAAGGACGAGATATTTCAAAAGGCCGCTATCCGCCGGGAAGGCACGCTGGATTTCCTGCTGCCACGCCTGCAAATCGCGAAGGATGGAGAATGTGAACGCGGGCCGGGCGATCGGCGTCATGAAGCTCCACAGCGTGGCTGCGGTTTCATCCCACCGAACCTCGATCTCAGCGAGATCAAACCGAAACCTTGGCGTGGGGGTATGAACAGAGCCGACCCGACGCTCACCGGCAGTTCGCATCTCCGATCTCGCTCGCGCGAGATTCACCGGCTGATCCGTCATGAAGTACCCCCTTACTTACAACTTGTTAACTATATTATGCCGGGAGGGATAGCAATAGGGTTCATTGTTGACTCACAACAACTTACGAGCCGTTCTGCGTAAATTACGCAGGAAAGTGGCGATAAAAATTGAGTCAATACAGAATCTTACGACGTCCTTTATTGGGACGCCGGATGTTTCGGCGCCGATACCAAAGGTAATCGAGGCTAAGATTTGCTGTCGAAAAGTTGAGAGAGCGACCGGTCCAGCATCACCAACTGCCATAAGGCTCGCCCATGGTCGCAGCGGCCGCTATGATGTTCGGAAATCATGCCGCCAACTGCCGCAAGATCGAACCAGCCCGTTTCGGCTAAGGTTGAATTGCACGCGGCTTGCATCGCTTGATCGGCAAGCGGGCCACGGAACCAGGCGCTGATCGGCGTGACAAATCCCATCTTGGGCCGGTACAAGATCTCGTCGGGAAGATATTTGCGCAGCGCGCGCTTCATCAGCCATTTGCCGGTGCCTCGGCGAACCCGCATGCGCCTCGGCAGGCGTGCCGCGAATTCGAGCAGGCGATGATCGAGCAGCGGTTCGCGCGCCTCGAGGCTGACGGCCATGCTCGTCCGGTCGACCTTGGTCAGAATATCGCCAGGCAGCCAAATTTTGATGTCGGCATATTGCGCACGATCGAGCGGCGACCGGGCCGGCGCCTGCTGCATCGCGCGGACATAGCGGTCTTCAGCGCGGTGGCCGGCGATATGGCTGCGAAAGCTGTCCGCGAACAGGCGACGGCGCATCGCTGCCGATGTAACGCTTACGGCATCGGCATAGGCTTCAGCATCGCTCAACGCCATCGCGGCCAGCGTCGTTTTGGCGCGCAACCGCCGCGGCGCCCAATCAAGCTTGGGATAAATGGCACCAAGCGTTCCGAAGAGCGGGCCGCGCAAAGCTTGCGGCAGCAAAGTCCGCATCTGGGCCTCGCCGTTGAAGAACACGTGGCGCCGATAGCCGGCCAGCGCTTCATCGGCGCCATCACCTGAAAGCGCGACCGTCACATGCTGGCGCGCCAGCTCCGACACGCGGTATGTGGGCAGCGCCGATGCATCCGCAAAGGGTTCGTCGAATGCGGTGACAAGGCGATCGATCAGCCCAAAATCATCCGAATCCACGATGCGGCGATGATGGCGGGTGGCAAAACGCGCGGCGACGAGGTCGGCATAATACGTTTCATCATGATCCGCCTGATCGAACCCGATCGAGCAGGTCGTCACCGCGCTGGCGCTCTCGCCTGCCATCAGTGCGACCACGGCCGAGCTGTCCACCCCGCCCGACAGGAAGGCGCCGAGCGGCACATCGGCGATCATCCGCTCGGCAACCGCATCCCGCATATGCGCGATCAGCTCGTCTTCGAGACGGGCCACGCTGCCGGAGGTCCGCTCGGCAAAGCTGATGTCCCAATAGGAGATCGGCGTCGGTAGCGCCTGACCCCGCTTCAGCGTCAGATGGTGGCCCGCTGGCAATTTGCTGATGCCGTCCACAAGACATGTGTCATCGGGAACATAGCCATAGGCCATATAATCCTCGACCGCGGTCAGCTTCGGCGTGCGTCTGACAAGAGGATGGGCGAGCAATCCTTTGAGCTCGGACGCGAACAATATGCATCCATCGCTCAACTGGGTGTAGAAGAGCGGCTTCACACCCAGCCGGTCGCGCGCAAGGAACAGGCTCTTGCGCGCATCATCATAGAGCGCGAAGGCGAACATGCCGTGGAAATGCTCTACGCACGCAGCGCCCCAGCGGCGCCAGGCATGGAGGATTACCTCGGTATCGCTGTTGGTACGAAAGACGGACCCCGACCGCTCCAACTCGGCGCGAAGTTGCCTGAAATTGTAGATCTCACCGTTGAAGCTGACCGTCAGCATCCCGTCGGCGCTCGCCATCGGCTGTTCACCGGTGGCAAGATCGATGATCGCGAGCCGGCGATGGCCAAGCCCCACGCCGGGAGCAGTCCAGACGCCGCTGCCGTCGGGTCCGCGATGGACCATCACGTCCGTCATGGCGCGCACGCGCTGCGGGTCGACCGGCTTGGCCGTAGCCAAGTGAAAAATGCCGGCGATGCCGCACATAGGCTTAGCCCGCCTGGCCGGACATGCGGTCGGCGAGCTGGTCTACAGGCCCGATTGCTTGAAGCAGGTCGATCATCGCGGGCCATGCCCCGTGCCCGGCATTTTCAGGTGCGGACACAAGGATGGCGACTGCCCGCTTGGGGCCCCCGAGCAACTTGGTCTTGAGCGTTTCGGCTTTCACCCTGAACTCGTTTCCGGTCGTGATCGAACCGATCCGATAGAAGGTGATCACGTCGCGGACAATGTCGCCGGGCCCGGTGATGCGAAAAGCGCGGCTGCGCGGTGGTGCTGGCCGATCGTCGGTCCATGCCCAATGGCTGTCGGGCGCGACCGCGCCCTGCCCGTAGCCTACCAGTTCATGTCCTTCCGCCTGTGACGCAAAAATCGCGACCGCGAGGTCCACCGCCCTGCCCCGCCCGTCGACGTAGCGCGCGATCAGCAGGCGATCGGCCCCCGCGAAATTCGGCCGCCAATCCGGAGGGGCGGCAATCTGCCGCCACTCGGGGAGCACTGGTAAGCTCGTCACGGGCGGTAGCGGCGCGGGGCCTGCCGATCCTACCAGCGACCAGAGCAGAGCGAGCGATGGGATCAAGATCGCACCCGCAAAGCCGGGCTTCCATGCATCAGCGGCGTCTTGCGGCTGCTGGAGCCTCGCCGGCACGATCCAGGAATCGCCGACCTTACGATCGAACCAGCGCCAGCTGCCCGCAATCAGAAGCGCGATGACGATGCCAAAGAAAACCCAGCCATAGATGACATGATCGAACCCTTCGGCGAAGTGCGCGTTGGTCCGGTGTGCCATGTAGATCGTTCCCCATGCACGCACGCCGTTGGCAAGCACCGGTAGCACGAGCGCCGCTACCATGAAGGCGATGCGCCGTGGCCAGCTTCTGAAACAGACATTGGCGACCAGCGTGCCATAAGCCGCCATCGCCAACAGGAACTTCGCGCCGGAACACGCCTCTGCCACTTCGAACCACCCGTTAGGAATGGTGATGAACACACCGTCGATATGTGCCGGAATGCCGCTCAAGGAGAGCAACGCCATGCAGATCTTCGCGGTCAATGTCTGGAGCGGGGGAACGAGACCTTCGCCGGCGGGCACCAGGAAAAACATATAGGCGAGCGGGAACATGAGACCGCGGCTGACTTCCGGCCCCAGCAACGTAACCACCGAGCCTTGCAGCATCAGGATCAGGCCCAAATGCCGGGCAAACGCAACCCCCGCTGCGTCTCCCAGTAACCAGCTCACGGCACCGGCGCTGACAAGTATCAGCCCCGGCAGCCAGGCGCGCGGTTTCAGCAGCCGCAGCTGAGGCCAACGCTGGGCCACAAGCCAAGCGATGATGGGCGGAATCAGCAGGCAGTGGGTAAAGGTGGAACTGGACCACCATAGGCCCGCGAGCGCCAGGGCGTCTCGCATGAAGAGGAGCAGGATCGCGGCCCAAGCCGCGCATAGCAGCAGGATATGCTGCGGAGCTGCAATCTTTACTCGCGGAAAGGATGTTGCCGTCAGCATCCGGCCACCAGCTTGACGAGCGGGGCGAGCCTGTCCTCCCAACGGTAGCGCGCTTCCATCCGGCGGCGCGCCGCCGCCCCGATCGCCGCCGCACGGTCGGCATCGCCCAGCAGATCTAAAATGGCGACCGGCACCTGTTCGCCGTCGGCGACCACAAGTTCGCGCCCTGCCTCGGCATCGATCCCTTCGGCGGCGGCGCTGGAAGCGACCACGGCCTTGCCCATAGCCATTGCCTCCAGCACCTTGTTCTGAACGCCTCGCGCGATCCGCAGCGGCGCGGCCACGACACTCGCTGCGGCTATCCACGGTCGCACGTCCGGCACCGTGCCCGTGACGATGACGCCCGGCCGCTCGGCGAGCTGCTGCACCTGACGGGACGGATTCCGCCCGACGATCGCAAACTGCGCGTCAGGCCAGAACTTCTGCACGACAGGAAGGCTTTGTTCGGAGAAATGCGACACCGCGTCCACGTTCGGACGATAATCCATCTGGCCGGTGAACACGATCAGCGGCCCGCCGCCGAGCCGATCATCCACCAGTGGAATGAAATCGCCGCCGGGTCGATTCCAATCGAGGTCGATGCCATTTTCGATCGCGACCACCCGAGCTTCTTCGAGGCTGCCCAAGCTTCTGAACAACTGCGCCTCGGCCTCACTGACGAAAGTGACGCACTCGGCCTGCCTTGCCACCGCCAACTCGAACTTCACCAAATGGCGCCCTTCGCGTGCGTACAGCCAACGCAACAGCAAGGGCCCCGAGCGGCCATAGGCGGCGAACTTCTGCGAATCGACGTCGACGAGATCAGCGATGAAGCGTGCCTGCGATTGCCTGGGAACGAATTGCGCCATCTGCCCCGAGAAGGCGAAGATCGTGTCGATGTCGGTTTCCTTGAGCGTACGCGACACCTGGGCCGCCATGCTTGGCGAGTTGAACATGGCAACGGAAGCGGGCTGTCCCGTCAACAATGCCCGCAGCACGGCCAGCCCGCGTGCATTGGATCGCATCTCGATGTGCATGCTTGCGACATATGGCCGCAGCGCTTCGGCATCGTGCATCTCCGCGGCGTCTTCAGCGAAGGCAAAGAGATGGACGCGCGCCTGGTCAGAAAGCGCACGCAGGATGTGATAGGAACGCATCTTGTCGCCGCGATCAGGCGGCCAGGGCAAGCGGTGCGCCAGGAATATAATATCCGGCATCAGCCCAGCCCGCGCGCGATGAAGGGGCCGACCAGGTTCGCGATCGGCAGCGGCAATCGCTGCCACAGCGCAATCTTGAGCCGGTATTTGGGATCGAGCGGGTTGATCGATCGCGGCGCGGCGCCATCAGCGCTCCGCACCGCATAGGCCAGCGGCTGCGGTTCGAAACCCCAATTCTTCTTGAACGCAAACGCCCCGGTTCCGACCTTCGATCGCCCGAAATCGAAAAATGTGCATCCGCGTGCCGATGCGTGGCGCATCAGCGCGAAATACATCATGTCGTTGGCGCGAAGGACGCGGGCGTCCTTCGTGCCGCCGCCCCAATAGGGCATCACGGTGACGCCATGGTAAAGGCTCAGTACGCTCGCCACGGCTTTGCCTTCATGGCGCACGGTGAGGATGTCGGCATCGTCGCCGAATTGATCCAGCACCTCGGCGAACAGGCTGCGCGGGAAAACAGGTGTCCCGAGGTTACGCACGCTTTCGGCATAAACCCGGTAATGCGCCTCGCAGTCAGCGATGTCGCGTCCGATCGATATCTCGAGATCGAGCCCGAGCGCGCGGCGTACTTCGGCTCGTTGCTTGCGCGGGATCGACGACAGGATCGCGGTTTCATCTGAAGCAAGCGGCTTCACAAAGCCTGCATAAGTCTCACAATCGATATGCCAGCCGGGCTCAATGGGTAAGGTTCCGGCGCGCAGCTCCAGCGACGGGGAGCCCAGTTGGCGGGCCAGGTTCCACGCCGCCTTGCAAAGCGAACGGCCGGTGTCCTCATTGTCCGCGAGCACTCCGCCGCCAACCGCGAAACCGGCTGAAACCAGCGCACGGCCGAAGAGTGGCGAGCGAATATCGTGGAGCGGCAGTACGCCGCAGACGGTGTTCTCCTCGCACGCCGCCAAATAATACGCACGGTGGCCACAAGCCTGCTCGATCGCGCGCATCCACTCCGGCCGATGAAAGGGCGTCGCGTCGGTGCGGCCGGCGATATAATCGTTGATCGCGGCGGCTTCAGCGGCGTCGCCGATCCGCAGCTGCGCTATTTCAACCGTCATGAAAGCAGCACGGCCTGCTCGGCGGCTACCTCATCGGTACGGTGCCACGAAAAGTCCTTGAGCAGTTTTTTGAGCTTGGGAGCCATATTCCCTAGATTGGTGTAATGCCGCAGGCGCGATTTGATCGGCGCGTTGCGGACCCGCGGCTGGGCCGGATCGATCTCCCAGGGATGGAAATAGAAGATTGCCGGGCGGTTTTCCTGGCCGTTGACGTGCCTGATCGCCCAGCGCGACAGATCGTAGGGAAAGAGCCTGAAGAAGCCGCCGCCCCCCGCCGCGAAATTGCGACCGCGTAGAGCGACCGTCGTCACCGGCAGCTCGATAAGAGCGCTATCCATCAGCGGGCGGAAGGCGAAACGGGGCGCGTCCGGCCATCCATAATGGTCATGGATCACCGGCGCGACGCTAGACGAGTAAAGATAGCCGGCATCAGCGAGGATGGCGTGCGCCCAGGGCGTGCGCATGTCGATCGAAAAGCTCGGTGCGCGATAGCCGGTCACCGCCTGCCCGGCGGCATCCTCGATCGCTGCGCGGGCATGCTTGAGATCGCCCTCGAACTGCTCCGGCGTCATGCGGAATACGCGCTCATGATCCCAGCCATGGCTGGCGACTTCATGACCCGCCTCGGCGATGCGGCGGACCAGCGCCGGATAGCGGTTCGCCACCCAGCCCAATGTGAAGAAGGTCGCCTTCACATTGGCTTCGGCAAACAGCGCCATGACGGCTTCGGTATTACGTTCGACGCGGTGGATCAGGCCGTCCCAGCTGCCCTTGTCGATCACGCCTTCAAATGCGCCAACCTGAAACCAGTCCTCGACATCGACTGAGAGCGCATTGCGCATGACCATCCCCCTGCCGCCAGTCAGGCAGCGTCGCTGCGCTTTCCGGGCTGGGCGTCCGCCTCCACCCAGCTGACGAGCAGCGCCAATACCCGGCGCAGCGCGGCTTCCTGCTCATTGATCCGTCCCTCCAGGGTCGCGATCCGATCTTCCACCACGCTATCGAGCGCGACGATCGCGGTTGCCCTGGGCGAGGCAGCTTCGGCATGCGCATCCTCGACGATGTCTTCGACACATTGCCCGTCGATCCTGTCCAGTTCCTCGATCGCGCCGTTGAGCAGAATGCGCGCCATCAGGCTGTTCAGGATGCGCGGCACGCCATGGCTGGCACGATAGAGCGCGTCGAAGGCATCCGCGGTGAACGCAGGCGTTCCCTTGTAACCGACCTGGTTGAGCCGGTGGATGATGTAGGGCTCGATCTCCTGCGCTTCCATGGGATCAAGATGATGCGTCGCGATCACGCGCTGGCGCAGCTGCTCAAGCTCCGGCGCATCACGCAGGCGGTCGCGAAACTCCGGCTGGCCCAGCAGGAAGATCTGAACGAGCGACCGGTTGCCGACATGATAGTTGGAAAGCATGCGCAGCTCTTCCAGCGCGGAGGTCGGGAGGTTCTGTGCCTCATCGACAATGATCAGCACATGCTTGCCGAGCCGTGCCTGCTCGTCCAGCGTGCGCTCGATCCGGTCGAGGATCTGCGCCTTGGCGACGCCTTCACTGCTAAGCCCCAGCCCCTGCGCAACCAGGCGAAGCATGTCGTCGCCTTCCACCTGGGTGCTGACTATGTTGAGCGGGGTGTAACGGGCGCGATCGATCGTTTGAAGCAGATGGCCGACCAGCGTCGTCTTGCCCGCGCCAATGTCTCCTGTGATCGCAATGAAGCCTTCGCCCTGCGCCAATCCATAGCCCAGATAGGCCATTGCCTTGCGATGGGTCTGGCTCTCGAACCAGAAGCGGGGATCGGGCGTAAGCTGGAACGGCCGTTCGCTGAAACCATAATGATCGTTATACATGCGCGTCTCCGCCGGGCCGTATCTAGAATTGATAGCGCAAGCCGATGATGGCTTCGCCATGGGCGTCGCTACCCTGATGCTGGACATGCGAATTGTAGAGTCCGACTGAGCCGAAACCATAAAGATGATCGATCAGGTAGCGATAATAGGAAACCGATGCGCCGATGCTGGTGACGCTTGGCGCGCGATTGATACCGCTGCGATACCAGTTGCCGAACAGATCTGCGCTAACCCCCGAAGCGGAGGAGAGCTGACGCGTGACATCGGCTTGGAAGGTGGCGCTTTCATCCGTCACGCCGTCGACATTGAACAGCGTCGAGCGCGGCGCCAGATATTTATGATTGGCATAACCGCCGCCGATGCCGATCGACCATGGGCCCCGCTGGCTTGAAAGCAACGCATAGACGCCACGGCTGCGATAATTGGCGGTGGTGACTGACTGGAGGGCGTCATCGAAACAAGCGCCCGTGCCGGGGGTGGTACCGAAGATGCACCCATTGAAATCGCCGGTAAGCGGATTGCGGCTGACATTGAAGCTGGTCGGCAGATCGACCAGTGAACGCAGAAGCGCCCGTCCGAAGCTGTCGACGGTATCATAGACGCCCACGCGCAGCGCCGTATTGCGGCGAAGCTGGTAATCGATTGAGCCCGTGATCATCCGTCCGCCATAGCGATGGCCTCCGCGGACCTGCACGGTGGTACGCCGGTTTGGCCGCCAGATCGCTCCCACATCCCAGATCAAACCGTCAGTCTGATAGGCGAGCAGGCGCGGTGAGCTTGGATCAGCGATGAATCGCCCGGCGTTATCAAGTAGCGGCAGGCCATTGGCATCGTGTAGCGCCGCGCGTTCCGTGATACGGATTCTTTCGTATCCCGCGCCGCCGGTTAACGCCAGATGCGGCGCCACCGGCCAGGTGACGTCGCCGCGCACATATCTGCCGACATAACGCTGGTCGAGCTGGCTCGCATCCTCCCTTGTGTAGCCTCCGCTGACGGTCCAGCCGAAGGGAAGACGCCCCGAGGGCATACCGATGCTGCCGTTCACGTCATGACTGGTCGCTTGGCTGTAACGATCGAGGCGTGGTTGGCCGCTCGGCAGGATTAGCCGGTTGTTGTCATCGACAGCGACATAGCCGAAACGATAACTGCCATTGATCGAAAACGGGCCCGCATGCGTGGCAAGATCCGGCCCCGCATAGACGCCGTAGATCTGCGTGACGTTGTTGGTATTTCCGGTGAGGAACACCGGCGCCGCCCCGCGAATATCTTCGCGCGCGCGCGTAGCGATCGCACCGCCCTCGAGCGACAGCAGATTGGGAACCACGTCGGCGCGGGCGCGGGCAATGCCGCTGTGCACATCCTCATCGTTGAGCTGATGATTCCAGCCGAACCGATGCTCATAGTGGTAGCTGATCTGAGCCTGGACCCGCTTGCTCCGCACCGATCCATCGACGCCCGCTGCTACGGTGCTGTACGTCAGCACGTCGCCGCCATTGTTGAAGTCGGCATCAAGAACCTGCTGGACCTCGATATAGGGCGCGATGCGGGTTTCGGCCTGCGCCGGGACGCCCGGGGTCAGCAGCGCCAGCATCGAGATGAAGAACGGGGTGACAAGCTTGCGCATGGTCAGCCTCCATATCCGTAGTAGGCGCCGAAGCGGCGGCCGTGCGGTGCGAGCTGAACCGCGTTCAAGAGCAGCCGCACATGCTCGCAGCCCGCCAAAAGCCCCAGCGCCTCACGAAGCTCGTTCTCGCCGGTGACGTCCGCGCGCACGATCATCAGCACCTGCCCCACAAGACTGGCGAGCACCGAAGCGGTCGACACCGCCAGCGCAGGCGATGAATCGAAAATGATGATTCTCGAAGGTTTGGCGATCAGCGTTTCGAAGAGGGCGCGCATATGGCCGGATGCCAGAAGCTCGGTGGTCTCGTTGAAGGCGCGACCTGTCGGCAGCACCGAGAGATTGGCCAGATCGGTTCGGATCACGCAGGATTCGACATCGAGCGTGGGATCGCAAAGTGCATCGACGAGGCCGGGTCCGCCCTCGATGCCCAAGGTGGAGAGGATCTCGGGCTTGGCGAAATCCGCGTCGACCAGCAGGACTTCGACATCCTTCTCCCGAGCCATCGACAGCGCCAGATTGACCGCGCAGAACGTCTTGCCTTCGTTGGGCTCGGCGGAGGAAACCAGAATGGCGCGACCATCACGAACGGGTTCGACATCCTGGTCGCCCAGCGCGCTCAGCAGCAGCTGGCGCTTGACGATCCTGAATTCCTCGGAAGGCGGCGACGGCATGGCATCGGGCGTGAGAAAGCCGGCTTCAGTAAGATCAACGAGATCGACATGCGCGATCCGGCCGGGGATTGGGCGCGGCGCAGGCGGCAGCATCTCTGACTGTCCAAGCTGCAGCTCCTCAAGCTCGACGCGCGCATTGATTTGTTCGGCGAGATTGTAAGCTTCGGCGGCGCGTTCGATCAGCGAAGGGCGGCGGGCTGCTTTTGGCTGAGTCTGCATATCCGGGCTCCTCAAGCCGTCAGCCCGCGCTGGACGAACTCGATCACAAGCAGCAGCAGGAAAGCGCCGCCCAGGGCGCCCGCGGCACCGGCGAACCATTTCAGCTTCTGCTTGCGCAGATCGATTTGCGCGGCGGTCAATGTTTCGGGAATTGCGCCAAGTACGTTGAGGCCGGTGGCGCGTGCCAGCCGATCTGCGGTGCTGTAGCTGGTCCTAAGCTGGCCGAGCGCCCAGGCAACCCCCGCTCCGGCCCCGATACCCAGGATCAGCACGGCGAACAGCAGCAGCGGGCGATTGGGCGAGGACGGCAACGTCGGGCGCGAAGCTGGCTCGATGATGCGCACCTGCACGGCCCCGCTGCGATTGGCGACTTCGGCGCGCAACCGCACTTCCTCACGATTGGCGACCAGCTTGTCATACTGATCTTTCTGCACTTCATAATCACGTGCAATCCGCGCCTGCTCGGCCGCGACGTCGGGCTGGCGAACCTGTAAATTCGTAAGCGCATTGAGGTCGGCTTCGAGTTCCGCCTTGCGCGCGGCGAGCGAGGAGGCGGTAGCCTGTTTGTCGGCCTGCATGGCCCGCATCGACATGTAGAGCGGGTTCGCCATCCCGGCCCCGACTGCCGCACCGCCGTCGGTGCCTTTCAGCCGGGCGATCTGCGCACGCAGCGCGATCACATCGGGATGCTGATCGGTCCAGCCCTTGGCCTGCGCGTCAGCAAGCTGCGCCTGCAACGTTGCCAACCGGCTCACCCCGGCCGCGCCGGGTACGGCCGGCGCAGCGATGGTCGCAGGAGTTGCAGCCATCTGTGCGTTCATCGCGGCAAGACTGCTCTGCGCCGAAGCCAGGTTGGGATCCAGCGTGGCGATCTCCGCGCGGATCGCATCGGCGCGCTGATCGAGCGAACCCGTGCCGGGAATGTTGGCGAGATATTTCTGCTCGAACTCAACCCGCTTGGTCGTGGCGTCCCGCAACGCGCCTTCGCGCCGCTTGATCTCGGCGTCGAGGAACTGAAGCGACTGGGCCGCTTCCGCGCGATCGTTGGCGGCATTGCCTTCCACGAAGAGATCGATCAGCTTCTGCACGACATCATGCGAGAATTGGGCATTCTGACGATCGGAAAGTCCGCCGATGCTCGTCTCCGCCGAGATTTCGAAAAGATTGTCGGGCTGCACGACCAGCTTGATCCCCTGCGCGACGTTGCCGACCATCGCGGCGACATCGGCATCCGTGCGTGCCTGCCGCCCCGCATCGGTGGCGCGGACCACCTTGAGCAGGGTTTCGGTCGAGGTCAGCGTCTGGCGGACATGGTCGATATCCTGCTGCGCATCGCCGGGGGTAATCCCCACCTGGCCCGGCAGCAGCGATTGGGTCTGCACCAGCACCTTGGCATGCGATTGATATTTGTTGGGGATCAGCGAGATTATCAGCCATCCGAGGATGCACACCGTCCACGCTACGGCCAGCGCCAGCCAGCGCCGCCGCCAGATCATATGCAGCGCAACGCGGATTTCCTCGTAGATTGCGTTCATCCGCGGCGGCCTAGAACATGCTTTCCGGGATGATGATCACGTCGCCCGGCTCGAGCTTTACGTTGGCCGAGGCATCGCCCTTTTTGAGCAGCCGCGCGATCTTGAGCTTATATTCGATCTGCTTGCCCGTCTTGCGATCGAATCGGATTAGCCGGGCGTTATTGCCCGAAGCGAATTCATTGAGGCCGCCTACCGCGATCATGGCGTCGAGCAGCGTCATATTGGCGCGATAGGGCAGCGAGGCCGGTTTCTCGGTGGCGCCCACGATGCGCACTTGCTGCGAATAAGTGCCGGAAAAATTCTCGACGATGACCGAGACGATCGGATCCTGGACATATTTGGAAAGCGCTGCCCGGATATCATCCGAAAGCTGCGCAGGAGTCCGCCCCACCGCCGGCAGATCGGAGATCAGCGGCGTCGTGATGCGTCCATCGGGACGGACCTGGACCTTCGCGCCAAGCTCCGGATTGCGCCATACAAAGATCGTAAGCTGATCGAGCGGCCCAATGACATATTCCTCGCCCGGCCCCTCGTTGGTGCCGACGAAGGACGCGGAAGGAAGCTCATCGGCAGGCTTGGCTGCTGCAATGCTCGCGCTTGCCGCCGCCATGAGGCCCAATATGAGCCGCAGTTTGTTCCGGTGCCCCATTTAGCTCGCCCTTTCGCAACCCGAACTCATCCGATCCGGGGAGCAAATCTCCGGATTCAGGTCCCGCTATGGCTCGTTCAGGTTAAAACAGGGTTAGGCCTAAGCGGCAAAGCCGTGATCGACCATTATTTCCTTAGGTAAAGGATGTCCCAAAAAGGCACTGGGGCTGGCAGTAAGGCCATAAGCTCCCGCCATGAAGATCGCGACGATGTCGCCCACTTCGGCACGGGGCAGCAGGACCTTGTCGGCAAGACGATCGAGCGGCGTGCAAAGGCAGCCGACCACCGTCACCTCTTCCTCCGGCTCGGCGTCGAACCGGTTGGCGATGGCGATCGGATAGTTTCGACGTACGACCGTGCCGAAATTGCCGCTTGCAGCGAGCTGGTGATGAAGCCCTCCATCCACGATCAGGAACGTCTCGCCATGGCTTTGCTTGCGATCGATGACGCGGGTCAGATAAACGCCTGCCTCGCCGACGAGCCAGCGACCGAGCTCGATAGTAAATCTTGACTGTACAAGTACTTGAGGTCCATTATTCAGGACCGATGCCAGCTCTTCCCCGATCGCTTCGATGTTCAGAGGCTGCTCACCAGCAAAATAGGGAATGCCAAAGCCGCCGCCGAGGTTGACCAGGGGCGGTGAAGCCCCCGCCGCTTCAGACAATTGCGTGACCAGATCGATCGTCGCCCGCTGGGATGCAATGATGGCGGCGCCATCCAGCGCCTGAGAGCCCGCGAAGATATGGAATCCCCGCCAATCTGCGCCTTCGGCAATTAACGCGCGCACCAGCTCTGGAACCCGCTCGACATCGACGCCGAACGGTTTCGCACCCCCGCCCATCCGCATGCCCGACCCTTTGATCTCAAAGCTCGGGTTGACGCGGATTGCGAGGCGCGGACGCATGCCGAGCTGCGCGGCAATCGAAAGAGCGCGTGCCGCTTCGCCTTCCGACTCCAGATTGATAGTAATCCCGGCACCAATCGCGGCGGTCAGTTCCCGGTCGCGTTTTCCAGGACCAGCCATCGAAATGCGATCGGCCGGCATTCCCGCCGCCAGTGCCATGTCCATTTCGCCGCCGGAGGCCACGTCGAAACCATCTACGAGACTCGCAAACTGGGTTAGGATCGGCGCATAAGGGTTTGCTTTGACGGCATAATGCAAACCAACTTCAGAGGGCATCGCAGCGCGAAAACGCTCCACCCGCCGCCGGATCACCTCTGCATCATAGGCAAAGAGCGGCGTATCGCCGGCCTGAGCGACGATCCGCGAAATGTCATCTCCGCCAATCCTCAACTCTGCGGAGGAACTCAGGAAATCGGTGGGGATGGCGCCGGCTGGCTTCATGTCTTCACCATGGCCTTGATCGCCGTGCGGTCCAGCTTGCCATTGGCGTTGCGCGGCAAGGTTTCCAATACAAGGATCGTGCGCGGCTGCATGAAATTGGGCAATTCTCGCTTGAGATATTGTCTCAGTGCCGCCTCCTCCTCCGAACGTCCGGCGATCGCCAGCGCGATCACCTCGCCCATCCCCTCATCCGGAACGCCCCAGGCCACCGCTTCGCGTGCGAGGCCGCTTGCGACGGCAGCTTCCTCGATTTCGGTCGGGCTCACGCGATTGCCCGCGGTCTTGATCATTTCGTCGTCACGCCCGACAAACCGCAGCAAACCATCCCTACCACGCACGACCGTGTCGCCCGACCAAACTGCGGCGCCGCCATAAAACGACGCAGACGGCGCGGGCCGGAAGCGAACCGCGGTCCGCTCCGCATCCTGCCAATAGCCTTGCGCAACCAGCGGCCCGGCATGCACAAGCTCGCCGGGCTCGTCATCGGCAGCGATGCTGCCATCGGCACGAACCACCATCACCTCTGCCAACGGAATGGCGGCACCGATCGAGTCCGGATGGGCATCGATCAGGCCGGGATCAAGGCTCGTCGAGCGGAAGGCTTCGGTGAGGCCGTACATGCTGTGAAGGGCGGCTCTCGGAAACAGTTTTCGTAGCCGGCGGATCAAGGGCACGGGAAGCCGGCCGCCACTATTGGTAATGATTCGCAAATGTTCGGCGGTCTCGGGCGTCCACTTGGCGTCCGCAAGCTGGGTCCAGAGTGGCGGCACACCCGCGAGCACGCTGATCCCGAAACGCCCGATCGCCTTCACCACGTCAGCCGCCATCAGATAGTCAAATGGCACCACGCAGCCGCCCGCCATCCATGTGGAAAAGAGCTGGTTCTGCCCATAATCAAAGCTGAGCGGTAGCAGGCACAGCGTGCGGTCTCCGGATGTCAACCCAAGATACTGGACCACCGAAACCGCGCCCAGCCAGAGATTGGCGTGGCTAAGCACCACCCCCTTGGGGCGCCCCGTCGAGCCAGACGTGTAAAGAATTGCTGCGATATCGCCGGGTTTGGCATCTGACGACGTCATGACATCACCGTCGAATGTGAGAGCGGTTTCGTCGGCGATCATGCAATCGGATGGTACGTCCAACCCCGTGAGCGTGGCCCGGCGCTGCTCGCCGGTTATCAGGAGCCGCGCGCCGCTATCCTGAAGGATATGTGCGACCTGAGCATGCTTGAGCAGCGGATTGATGGGGACGTGAATGAGCCCCGCCCGCGCCGCCGCCAACGGCATCAGGCAGGCGACGCGCGTCTTGTTGAGCCAGCTCGCCACGCGGTCGCCAGCCTTACAGCCGCCGGCCAGGAGCTTGGCAGCCAGCGCGCCGACGCCGACCTCCAGTTCGGCGAAGCTGAGCACGCCGTTCCGATCTACGAACGCAGGCGCATCAGGCGCACCGCAGCTGGTCAGTGCATCGATCGGCCGGGCAGTGGCATCGGGGGCTTGCATGATTGGCTCTCGCACTGCCACATCGCCTCGATCAGAGAAAGCTTGTTGGCGGGAGCATAATGCCGGTTGAACTTGCCGCCTTCGCCGATATCGAGGCTGTGGCTGTCGATGCCGCGGGAGCACTCGATCGGGCACGGCAGCCGAGCCTGTTCGATCGGCTGGATTGGTATCGGTTGGTGGTCAGCCATTGCCCGCCTGCCGGATCTCCATTGATCGTTCGTGCGCGTGACGGAGCGAGCGTCGCGTGGCTGTTTCTTTCGCGCCAGGGCCGAGGAGCGGTTGCTTTGGCGAACTGGTATTCGTTGAGGACCGGCTTCGTTTCCAGCGGACCGCCGGCTCCTGCGCTGGCGGAAGCGATCGGCCGTTATCTGCGTTCAAGCCTTCATCTTGCCCTGATCGACCTGGCGCCGCTCCCACCCGATCAAGCGGATCTGCTCGAACAGCCGTTTCGCAAAGCGGGGTGGATAGGCTTGCGCAGCACTGCCACGTCCAACTGGCGCGTGCGCACTGAGGGAATGGATTGGCGGCAGTTCCTCAAGACTCGCCCAAGCCAGCTTCGGAACACAATCCGCCGAAAAGAGAATGCCAGTCCGCTGCAGATCGATATTATAGATAGATTTGATGCACATATATGGCGATCTTATGAGAACATCTACAAGCAAAGCTGGAAACCATCCGAGGGATCGCCTGAGTTTCTGCGAGCGCTTGCCGAAGCGGAAAGCAAAGCCGGAACTCTGCGGCTGGGGCTGGCAGTCCTAAACGGGGAGCCGGTGGCGGCGCAACTCTGGCTCGTCGATAATAGCGAAGCGACCATTCACAAGCTTGCCCATCGCGAGTCCCACCGTGCCCACTCACCCGGCACTCTCCTCAGCGCCGCGATGTTCAGGCACGCGATCGAGGTCGACAAAGTGCGCCTGATCGATTTCGGAACCGGCGATGAGCCTTTCAAGGCCCACTGGATGGACCAGGTTCGGCCATTGTATCGGCTTCGCTTGCACAACCCCGCAACGTTCACGGGGGCGGCCGGCGCCCTTCGCGACACCTTGTCTGCGGCGCGGGCAAAGGTTAGGCGAGCGCGACAAACGGGTCGGAAGATGAGCTGATGGCGCAGGGGAGCAACGTCGACGCGGTCGTAAGGTCGGTTTTGGCCGACGTCCTGGGGATCGATGCCGTACGGCTGGCATCGTTCAACGACGACACGCCTTTGTTCGGCGCGTTGCCCGAACTGGACTCGATGGCCGTCGCGGGCTTGCTTACTGAGATAGAGGACCGGCTGCACATCGTCATCGATGACGACGACGTCGATGGCGAGATGCTGGCAAGCTTTGGCGCGCTCGTCCGTTTCGCGGAACGCAAGACGAAGGGATGACTGCGCCAGCGGCTGTCTCTCATCAATATCCGACGGGCGGCAGCCACGAACTCATCCTCAGATTTGGAGAGGGTCACGCAAATCAAGTCATTCTTGTGGAAGCATTATTTGAAGAAAGAAACTTCCTTCGTCATATGGCCGTGAGCGTTGCGCGCGCGCTTGAAGCCTACCACATCGGTTGCTCTATTCCTGATCTGCCGGGCACGGGCGAAAGCTTGATCGACGTTGCCCATGTGACGCTTGCGACCTGGCAAACCGCAGTTGCCGACGCGGCGAGCTTTATCGACAAGAAGACGGGGAGGCTCCCGTTCATTGCCGCGATGCGCGGAGGTGCCCTGATTGATCACGCCGCACCGGCCAAGGCTTGGTGGCGCTTTGCTTCGGCCTCGGGGGCAGAACTACTTAGGCCGATGCGGCAAGCGCGCCGGCTGCGCGGTGTCGCGAACCAGCAGGATTATGCGGGCTACCGCTTGGGTGAGGCGATCGTGGCAGCTCTCGACGCTGCTACGCCCGAGCGCCCGGTCGGAGCCTGCAGGGAAACGCCTGTGAAAGCCGCCGGCATTGCCCCCTGGCGGCTGGCTGAGCCGGGCGACGATCGGGCATTGGCCGACGCGCTAGCGGACGATCTGGCGCACTGGATCGGTGCATGCGCCGCATCCTGACCTTCAACTGCGAGGGCGAGCAAATGTTCGCCTCGCTCGATGAAGCGACAGGAGAAACAGGCATTCTGGTCGTGACCGGCGGCCGCCAGACCCGGGTCGGGCCGCATCGCCTGATGGCCACATTGGCCCGCGATCTTTCTTCCTCCGGCATTGTGACCTTCCGCTTCGATCGCCGCGGGGTTGGCGACAGCTCCGGCAACGATCCCGGATATGAGGGGAGCGTTCCCGATCTCCGCGCCGCATGGGCGGCCTTCAAGAGCGCCTGTCCCGGCGTGCGACGGATCTGGGGACTGGGCCTCTGTGATGGCGCCACGGCGCTCGCCCTGCATGGCCCGCCAATCGGCTTTGAAGGCTTGATGCTGCTCAATCCATGGGTGGTACCCGCTGAACCCGAGATGCCGCCGCCCGCCGCCGTACGCGCCCACTATCGCAATCGGCTGCTGGGACGGGAGGGTTGGCGCAAGCTCGTTACTGGAGACTTCGATCCAAAATCTCTCTTCAAAGGCTTGGGCACCGCCTTGTCGCGGTCGGATCAGGATCTTGCCGATGACGCCATGGCGTCACTTTCGAGATTTTCCGGCCCCGTCCATATCCTGCTCGCTGCCCATGACGCGACGGCCCAAGCTTTCCTCGCTCAATATCGTGGGCCTGCTGGCAAGAAATTGGCAGGCCGGCCGAACATCCGCTTGGCGACGCTCGACAGCGGGTCCCACAGTTTTGCCAGTGCGGCTGACCGGGAATGGCTGACCGCCCATGTCAAGGCGGCCCTCGCCGGCTAGGCAGCCACGCTAGCCTCGAAGCGCGCTTCGGCGAGATAGCGCTCGGCATCGAGTGCTGCCATGCAGCCCGTGCCCGCTGCGGTAACAGCCTGCCGGTAGACCTTGTCCATCACGTCGCCGCAAGCGAACACGCCGGGAATGGCCGTCCGGCTCGTGCCGGGCTCCACCAACAGATATCCGTCGCTGTCGATTTCGAGCTGGCCGCGAAACAGTGCGGTTGCAGGCTCATGACCGATCGCAACGAAGGCGCCGTCAAGATCCAGCCGTGAGATCTTGCCGGTGGCGGTGTCGCGGAGATCAAGCCCGATCAGCCCAGCATTATTCTCGCCGCCGACAAAGCTTTCGACGGCCTTGTTCCAGAGAATTTTGACATTGGGGTGGGCGAACACGCGCTCCTGAAGGATTTTCTCCGCGCGCAACGTGTCGCGACGGTGAATGAGCGTCACATCCTGACTATGGTTGGTGAGATACAGCGCTTCCTCGACCGCCGTATTGCCGCCGCCGATGACCGCAACCTTCTTGCCGCGATAGAAAAAGCCGTCGCAGGTCGCGCAGGCGGAAACCCCCTGCCCGCGCAGCCGGGTTTCGCTCTCGAGACCCAGCCAACGCGCCTGGGCGCCAGTGGCGATCACCAGCGTTTCGCCGGTATAGATGGTTCCGCCATCTCCGGTCAGCCGAAACGGCCGGTGCGAGAGATCGACTTCGGCGATCATGTCATACACCATCTGCGCGCCGACATGCTCGGCCTGCGCGCGCATCTCGTCCATCAGCCAAGGACCCTGGATCACCTCCCGGAAGCCGGGAAAATTCTCCACGTCCGTGGTCGTCATCAATTGGCCGCCTGGTTCCAGCCCCTGGATGACGATCGGCTTCATCCCCGCGCGCGCGCCATAGATAGCGGCGGTGAGCCCCGCAGGCCCCGAGCCAAGTATGAGCATTGCGCTATGGATCGTCTCGACCATGAAACCCCGTCACTTCTACCTGCGAACCGTCTCGCACATAGGGATGAAGAGGGGTCGGATGCAATGGAGAGCGGTAAGATCAGTCCCGGCGTGTGAGAAAGAGCAGGCAACCCAATCTGAACTCCCAGCTCTCATTAATACAGGCCTGCGGAGAGAGAACATTCTGTACCATCGCCCAGCGATAGCCGGCCTCGCGCTCGGAGCAACCGGAACATGCATCGTCCGCTTGCTGGCCAGTGTACCGGGCGTTCGGCGACGGGGCGGACAAATGGGCGCCGTCGACCGTCGCATGGGCTGCAGCCAACCCGCCGGTTACCGCGCAAGCAAGCACCGCTAAGAGCTGCCATATCAACGAAGCGAAGCGGTCCATATCGTCACCTCGATTATCGTGCCCGCTCCCGAAACTAAACTTTGCCGTCACGCATCCGTTCCGCAAACGCCGCCTCGCAGGCAGACCGCTTCGACCAGCCGCAACAGTCGCCGGTTGAATGGCGATCGGTTGATCAGCGTCGACGCGTGCGGGTGGGCGCATTGAAATCCGGATGCTTGCCGACGATCCAGCGCATGAAGCGCTCCAGTCCTGGTTGAGCTGCCGGCGCGAGCCCCTTCCGTTCAAGCTGGTCGAGCTCGGTGTTGGAGAATGATGCGTGGATGGCGCGGTGGCAGATCGGATGCGCCGGCACCGTGATGCGCCCGCCCCTGCTCTTCGGCGTTGGATGATGCCACTCAATTTTCCGGCCCAGAAGGCGGCCGCAAAGCCAGCATCGCGGGGTGACCGGAGGGTCGCCCGCCTCGGGCAAGCGCGCCATCGACTTCCCTTAACGGAATGCCCAGCGCAGCGTCTTTGCCATCGCCAACGTGCTCGCGCGAACGAAAGGGCGAGTCGCAAACGTGCTGCGCAGGCCATGCATCTCCTGAGCCCAGCGAGGCAGCAGATCCACCGCCGCCTGCCCGATCGTCCGCTGCGCTGCCGCCATGACGAGATTGTCGGGCCGCTGCTTCAACACGATTGCAGCGACTTCGCGCGTCCGCGCGTCACATGATAGTTGCCGTCGCACAGTTTCGATGAGCTGCTCGGCTGCGGCGCGGCTGCGCGGGACCGGGTCAGCGCCGAGCGCGAACGCGATGCCAGACATCTCTTCGAAATAACGATCCTGGTCGTTATGGGGCATGGCAGGCTCGGCATAGCGGAGGCGTGCATTCAGGAATGACAACGCTTCGGTAACGTGCACCCAGGCCAATAGCTGCGGGTCGTCAGCCGAATAGATTGTTCCATCCGGCAATGTGCCGGTCACTTGCGCATGCACGGAGCGCACGCGCGCGATCGCGGCTTCCGCGTCCTCGCGCGATGCATAGGTGGTCAGCGAAATGAAGCGTGCGGTGCGGCGCAGCCGTCCGAGCATGTCTTCGCGGAAATTGGAATGATCCCATACGCCGCCAAGCACGGCAGGATGAAGCATCTGCAACAGAAGCGCCGACATTCCGCCGACCATCATCGTGACGATGTCACCGTGCACCCTCCAGATCACCGAACCAGGACCGAACATGCTTTCCGGACTGCGCACCACCGGCTTTTCGCCGCGCGATTGATCGTTGAAGACAGCGCGTACGTTACGAATGAGCGCCTGCCTCGCCAAAGCAGCCGGCGACATGATCGATAATCCTGCCCGCATTGAACCCGAACCGGAAGCCATTCATCCCCGCTAACAAACTGCGGACGCGCAATCTACGCCCGCCATGCGTTAGCGTTCCAGCCGGCGGCGCTCTTATAAATATGGGGTGGTCGGATCAGTATGAAGAGCGTTGCTGCGCCAGCAAGTCGCGCAACGCCGCTTGTCCAGCGCCCATTGTCGATTTCGGCGAGGGATTATTCGCCGCCACGAGATGCTCGGCAAGGCTGCGAAAGCGCAAGGCATCTTGGGGCTCAACAGCATCGGAGGCGGCGCGGAGGTAATGCTGAATCCGCATCCGACGATCCTCCTGCTCTTTCAAAAGAAGATCCTGGCGGATATCGGCTAAGCTCGTGGATTGCACCATGGCTTCGTTATCGCACGAATCCGCTGGATGATCGCTCAGGTTTGTTACGGAGCAGGCATTCCATCAGATTGCCGCAACGCCTGCTCGGACCGCCGCGACTTGGGCTGCTTTGGTTATTTCGTGAGCAGATTTTCACGACTTTTTAACTAACTTCGGTTATACACTCTTCATTCCCCGCTATCGGCAGGCAGGAGAGATCCGATGTCGCGTTCTTTGGTGAGCCCGGTTTGGAAGTGCGTATCGGAAAACCGAACGCCGCGGGCGATGGAACTGGATTCTCTAACCACGAAAATATTGCGTGAAGCCTTTGGCGACGACGATCGCCCACTCAACCATTACCGTGCGGAAGTTCTGGCCCATGCGGCACTGGAGGGAGATGTCAGTCGATAAAGGCTGGCGTTTTGGAGAAGGTTAAACTCTTGCTTTCGTGCTCGAGCTCGGCGGCGAAAGCCGTGAGCCGTTCGGCCACGCCGCGATCGGGGACCCTGGCAGCCATGCGTCGAAACAACGCAGCCTGCCGCAGCAAGTCGCTTTCCTCCGATCGCTTGAGATACACCATAGCCCTGCATTGCAGATCCGCGCTCTCCTGGCACTAAGGATAGTACCGGAGACGAAACTGCTGCTCCGCCGATCCAACTGCGCGCACGGAAATCATTGTGCATCGGGCTGTTGATCGGGATGAGCAGCCGCGACCGCGGGATGCCGCCGGGCATTTTCCACCACGCGGACCAGCGCGGGGAAGCGATCGAGCGGAACATTGAAGCGCTCAGCCGAATATACCTGCGGAACGAGGTGGCAATCCGCAAGCGTCAGGCGATCGCCGAAGGCGTAGGTACGTCCATGATGGGCGATCATCACCTCCAGGGCAGCGAAGCCGTCTTCGATCCAGCGGGCGATCCATGCGTTCCTCGCCTCTTCACCTGCGCCAAAATCATGCTTCAGTGCTTTCAGCACGCGCAAGTTGCTGAGCGGATGAATATCGCAGGCGACCGTCATCGCCATCGCCCGAACGATAGCGCGCGCATCCGAGTCCGCGGGAAGCAGCGGCGGATCGGGATAACGCTCTTCCAGCCATTCGATGATCGCAGTGCTTTGCGTCAGCACGGTCTCGCCGACCACAAGCGCCGGCACCAGCCCTTGTGGATTGAGCGCACGATAGGCGTCGGACGCTTGTTCGCCGGCGAGCAGGTTGACGGGATCCTGTCGATAAGCAACGCCTTTGGCGTTAAGCGCGATCCGCGTGCGATAGCTCGTCCCGGAGCGCCAATATCCACGAAGGACCAAATCCGCATCGCTCATGGCGCAGCTGTAATCGTGCCACGGCATTCGCCGAAACCGATTCGCACGAAACCAGGAGCCTCAGCGAATGCCGTCATGATCAGTTCGTCGCCGTCTTCCAGGAACGTCCGGGTCTCGCCGCCGGGCAGCATGATCGGCTGCTTGCCACCTTTGCTGAGTTCGAGAAGGCTGCCATCGCTCCCTTCCTCCCCGCCGGACAGCGTCCCGGTGCCGAGCAGGTCGCCGGGCTGAAGGTTGCAGCCGTTGGACATATGATGCGTCAACAGCTGTGCAGCCGTCCAATACATGGCGGTCATCGAGCCGCGGCTCAACCGGTGGGGCGGCATACCCACGTCGCGCATGCGTGCGGAGAGGATGTGCACTTCCATCGTCACATTGAACGCGCCATGCTCCTGATCGGCCGCATCGAAAAGATAGCGCAGCGGCTCCGGGTCTCCCGTCGGTCTGGGGGCCTGCGGCACCCGGTAGGGCGCAAGCGCATCCATCGTCACGATCCAGGGTGAAACGCTGCTATGGAAATTCTTGGCGAGGAACGGGCCGAGCGGCTGATATTCCCATGCCTGGATATCCCTGGCGGACCAATCGTTGAGAAGAGACAATCCAGCGATGTGATCCGGCGCCTGGCTGATCGGAACAGGGCTTCCCAGGCTGCTGCCCTGCCCTACCCAGATCGCCATTTCGAGTTCATAATCCAGCCTTTTGCTGGGTCCGAAGGCGGGAGCGCTCGCGTTGCCCGCCCTGGTTTGTCCATTGGGACGAACGACATTAGTTCCCGAAACGCGTACCGATGACACGCGGCCATGATAGCCGATCGGGACATATTTATAGTTGGGCAACAGCGGGTTTTCCGGGCGGAACAGGCTTCCGACATTGATGGCATGATGGATGCCGGCGTAAAAATCCGTGTAGTCGCCAATTCTCACCGGCAGGTGCAGCGCGCAGCGCGCGGCTGGAAACAGCGCGCTGCGAGCCGCTGCTTGCTCGGGACCGGTCAATAACCGAAACAATCCGTGCCGCAGCGCGCGCAATATGACGTTCCCCCGCGCCAGGAGATCATTGAGCGTTGCTTGCCCCGCCAGCCGTGCCGCCTCGCCTGCCTCTCGCGCCAGCAGATCAGCGACTGCCCCAAGATCAAGGATTTCGTCGCCGATTGGCACGCCGCCGCGGGGCGACTGATCATCCGGCGAGAAGATGCCAAGTGGAAGGTTTTGAACCGGAAAATCGGGATGCCCGTTCGCGCTTTCGATCCAGCTCTTCGCCGCGCGATCGTGCGTGAAATCGGTCTGCACCATCAGCCCTGCGGCTCCTTGTGCAGCCATTCGGCGTGGCGCGGCGCCCGTTTCGTATGCGACCATTCTTCGAGCATCAGGGGCGCCAGCCGCTCAAGTTCGGCATATTGCTCCTCGGTGCCGATATCGCATGCCAGCTCGATCCGATGGCCATTGGGATCAAAAAAATAGATCGAGCGGAAGACGCCGTGATATGTCGGGCCAAGCACATCCACTCCTTGCGCTTCGATATGTGCCTTGGCTGCGAGCAACGTCTCCAGATCAGAAACCGCGAACGCGATGTGCTGTACCCAGGTTGGGGTATTCTCGTCACGCCCCATCTCGGGCTGCTCGGGTAGCTCGAAAAAAGCGAGCACATTGCCGCCGCCGCAATCCAGGAACACGTGCATATAGGGATCATATTGGCCGGTGGACGGCACGTGATCCTCCGCAAAGGCCGTGGTGTAGCGCATGCCGAGCACGCGCTGATACCATTCCACCGTTTCCTTGGCGTCCTTGCAGCGATAGGCGACGTGATGAATCCGGCTAAGCGAAAAGGGCGCGTTCATGCCGCATTCTCCTTCGCCAGCGCTCCACGCTGCATCTGGTCGCGTTCGATCGACTTGAACAGGGCGGTGAAATTGCCCTCGCCAAATCCCTCATCTTTCTTGCGCTGGATGAATTCGAAGAACACCGGGCCGATCATGGTCTGCGAGAAAATCTGCAGCAGAAGACGTGGGTCCCCCTGCTCGGTCGAGCCGTCGAGCAACAAACCCCGACTCTGAAGTTCGGCGACTGGTTCCCCATGACCCGGCAGGCGCTCCTCAAGCATATCGTAATAGGTCGGAGGCGGAGATGGCATGAAGGGCGTGCCGAACGCCTTCAGCTTGTCCCATGTCTCGATCAGATCGTCACAGAGGAAGGCGATGTGCTGAATACCTTCGCCATTATAGGCGCGCAGATACTCCTCGATCTGCCCGCCGCCGGCCTTGCCTTCCTCATTGAGCGGGATGCGGATCAGCCCATCGGGCGCGGTCATCGCGCGGCTGGTCAGCCCACTATATTCGCCCTTGATGTCAAAATAGCGGATCTCCCGGAAATTGAAGAGCCGCTCATAATAGCGCGCCCAATAGTCCATGCGGCCGCCATAAACATTGTGGGTCAGGTGATCGATGATCCGAAGCCCAGCCCCCTTCGGATGGCGTTCAACGTCGGGCAAATATTCAAAGTCGATATCATAGATTGAAAGCTCATCGCCGTAGCGATCGATGAGATAGATGATCGCTCCGCCAATGCCACGGACGGCCGGCAGCCGTAGTTCCATCGGTCCAGTCTTGGTCTCCACCGCTTCTGCGCCGCGCGCCAGCAGTTCGGGATAGGCCTTATGGGCATCACGCACGCGAAAGCCCATACCGCACGCCGACGGACCATGCTCGGCAGCAAAATAGGCAGCGGGCGAGCCGGGCTCGTAATTGGCGATCAGATTGATGCCGCCCTGCCGCCACAGATCGACATCCTTCGATCGGTGGCGCGCAATTTGCACGAAGCCCATTGCTTCAAACGCCGGCTCGAGCACCCCACGCTCGGGCGCGCAGAATTCCACGAATTCGAAGCCGTCGAGGCCGATCGGATTTTCAAAAATATCAGGCACATCACGCTCCAGCGTCATATAGTATCATTAGAAACTATTTTATGCTTCAACCGGCTGGTGTCAAATGATACTTGTTGGGCAATGCCAAAAAAATCCCTGCGGCTCGACAGCTTCCTGCCCTATCGGCTCTCGATTGCATCCAACACCGTCAGCGACGTCATCTCCCGCGCTTATGCCAAGCTGTTCGGGCTGTCCGTACCCGAATGGCGCGTCATCGCAGTGCTCGCTGAAGCACATGGGCTGACCCAGCAGGAGATCGGCAAACGCACGAGAATGGACAAGGTTACGGTCAGCCGCGCCGCAATTGCCCTGTCTCAACGAGGGCTCATCCTGCGGGCGCCGAACTCGAATGACGGCCGCTCGCGCTGGCTCTCGCTGAGTGACCAGGGCACCGAGCTGTACCGGCAAGTCGCGCCGCTTGCGCTGGCGCTCGAAGCGCGCATCTTTGATGCGATCGATCCCGACGAGCTTACCCGCTTTTCGGAAACATTGGAAAAGATCACGCGCGCCGCGGACGATCTTTCCGACTGATCTTCGTCCCAACGCCGCATCGGCAGAGCCCACCTCGCAGCATCGAGCTTAACCCACGCAATGCATGATTCCGCGGTGCGACCAATTTTCCATTGAAACGTTACGCTGGCGCGGAATCCCCGTTTGAAAGGTCCTGTTATGAAAACGATCCTTGTCCTCGCCTCGTTGATGCTAGCCGGCCCCGCCGCCGCGCAGGACGCAATGCCGACCGGAAATGGGCCGGTGACCACCGATCCAAGCGCGGCGCCCACATCCCAGACCACCCCTCCACCTGCCGAGCCGATGCCGTCGCCGAACGGCATGAATTCGACCCCGAGCCTCGCACCCGCTTCGTCGTCGCCGTCCTCAGCCAACAGCCCAGCCGCCAATCAGCCGATGAAGGAATATCCGACATGCACACGCAAGATCCGCGATAATTGCCGGAATCCTGGGGGCAGATAAGGCCAAGCCGACCCACTCTGCCGGTCGTCGCTACGAAGTCATTCACGAGTGACAGCACGCACCGTGGCGCCCTTCGGCGCGCCACACGGCGGCCGCAGAACGCGATATCTGTTAGGTGGGCCAATTGCGGTTTCGCGCCCTATCAAGATACCGTTTCCCCGTTGAACTGATCCTTCACGAGGAAAAATAAGGCGCAGTAGGAGCCGGCAAGGCTTAGGGAACTGGCAAAGGCCGCCCCGGCCGCACCAAAAGGACGAGCGAGCAGCATCGTGAGAATGGCGTTGAGCAACGTCGCGAGGCCAAGGATGAAGGCTGCACTATGTTGCCGGTCGATCAGCACCAGCAGGCTTGTGATCGGGCCAAACGCCGCCGCGGCCGCATGGCCTGCCAACAGGACGAGCAACGCCGGATAAGCGGCCACATAGTCGGGCCCGAACAATCCCAGGATCAGCTTGCCGCCGATCGCCAAAATGCTCGCAGCGGCCAAGGAGGCCAGTAGGGTCCATCGCCGCGCTATCGCGAAAAAAGCGGCCAATGCCGTGCGGTCGCCGCTCGCATGGATCGCTGCCAGCCGTGGTTGAGCGACAACGCTTGTGATCATCAGCAAGAATGAGACCAGCGTGGCGGTGCGCACGGCTGCGATGTAGATTCCGACTTCGCGCGGACCAAGCAACGCGCCAACCACGATCGGATCGCCGTTCATGCGGAGCATCTGCGCACCGTTGATCAGCATCTGCATGGTCGCCACCTTGCGCCAGATCAACAGATCCTGCCTGCCCGCACCCGAACCCATGACGAGGCCCAGCCTGCGGTGCACGATAAGATGCTGGACTGCGGTCACCGCCAGATAGGCGGTTAGGCAGGCGATGACGAACAGCGTCGCGGATCGCTCGGCCGACATCGCCACCAGCACCGTGCCGAGGACGAGAAGCAGGCTTGGCCGTCCGACCTGTTCGGCGAAGGTGGCCAGACTCATCCAGTTCATGCCGCGCGCAAAGGCGGCATCGATATTGAGAACAGCCATGACAGGGATAGCCAGCATCGCGACGCGTAGCGCGGGCAGATAAGGTGAACCAGGCAATGCGCATTCGAAAATACCAGCTGCGATCGCGGCAATCGCGAACGAAACGCCAACCGTGGCACGCCAGCAATATCTGACGAGACCCCGCATGTGATCGAACTGGCCGACCTCGCGATATGTAGCGAGAAAGCGGACACTGGTCGACGTGAGGCCGAGCCCGGCGAGCGAGCCCAGCACTGCTACCCAGGTCCACGCGAAGCTGTAGATGCCGAACGAGCGCGTATCCATCCAGCGCGCCAGGAAAATCTGGCTGACGAACAGGAGAAAGCCCCCCGACAGTCGCACCGCCGATACAATGCCGACGTCGCGGAAGAACCGCCCATGAGTACTGATCGTCAGCCACTGTAACAGCTTCGAGATAGATGAACGCCCCATGGGGCGTTCATGTGACGCGAAATCGATCCTCCCGCCAGCCCCGCGCCGGCAGTTAACTCTCTATATTTGGCGATTTTACGCGATTGCGGTATATTTCCTTGGCGGGGGGCAAGGGGCAAAGGATGCGCAAGTGAGCGCCAGGGGCACTCCCCGCAGGGTTGCGATGGTGGCGGCATGCCCGTTCCCCTATGCGCGCGGTACTCCGATACGCATCCAGCGCATGGCCGAGGCGCTGGTCGCGCGGGGACATTCGGTGGATATCTACACCTATCATTATGGCGCGCCGGCCGATTCGCCGTCGTTTGGAATTGTCAGAATCGCGGGGATGCCGGGATACCGCCGCGGCGCTCCCGGGCCGAGCATGATAAAATTGGCGGTGCTCGACCCGCAGCTTGCATGGTCGCTTCTGCGGGGACTTCACAGGCAGCATTATGACGTCATTCACGCGCATCATGTCGAGGGGCTCTTGGCGGCGCAGCCGGCCGCAAAACTCTCTGGGACGCCCATCGTTTACGATGTGCATACGCTGCTGGGCAGTGAGTTACCATACTATAGAGGCCTCTTCCCGCGTGGTCTGTTCGGGTGGCTGGGCCGTGCCATCGACCGTTCACTTCCGCGGCTCGCCGATCATGTCATAGCCGTATCCGAAGAAATCCGCGCGCTATCCATCCAGCGCCGACCAGATGATGCCGTTTCGCTGATTCCCAATGGGGTTGAAAATGAGCTATTCCCCCCGAGCAATGGCCGTGACGGCCGGAGCGGCAATCGCCTCACCTACGCCGGCAATCTGGCTGCGTATCAAGGGTTCGATCTCCTGCTTCACGCCTTTGCGCGGGCGCGATCGAGGCGCCGCGACATCCGGCTTCAACTTATCACCGATGACCCGTTGAACGGGCATGCGGTGTTGGCCAAGGCGCTTGGCGTCTATGATGCGATCGATCTTTCGAGCGCGCCGCTGCAGGATCTGGGCGGGCGCCTCGCGGCGGCGGACGTGGCGGTGAATCCGCGCGTCGACTGCGCCGGTCTGCCGCAGAAGCTGCTGAACTACATGGCCGCCGGCTGCCCGATCGTAACCTTTGCGGGATCGGCCAAGCACATCGTTCATGAGCGGACCGGCCTCGTGGTTGCAGACAATGATGTCGAGGGGTTGGCATCCGCGATGCTGCGGCTGCTGGATGATCGGCCCCTCGCCGCCCGGCTTGGGCAATCAGCGCAGGATTATGCGCGTGCCGAGCTCAGTTGGGGTAAGGTGGCAGAACAGGTCGAGGACGTTTACGCGAAAGTGATCGGGAAGCGGTGGCGATGATCGCGCGGGAAGCCCAGGTCACAGCCCTGATCGTGAATCATAATGGCGGGGACCGGATCCTGCGGGTGCTGGAGGCGCTCGATCGCCAGCGCTTTCCGCTGGCAGCGATAATCGTCGTCGATAATGCTTCCGACGATGGCAGCCCCGACAGGATAAGCGCGCTCCATCCGCATGTTCAGCTGCTCGACATGGGTTGCAATGCGGGGCTGTCGGCGGCGCGAAATGCGGGATTGGCCGCCGCGAAGACACCCTACGCGTTGATGCTCGATCACGATATCTATGTCGAGGATGGCTGCATCGAAACGCTGGCGGAAGCGCAAGCCAGATCGCGCGCAGCCGTCGTCTGCCCGCGCATTCGCCTGATTCCCGAACGCGATGTCGTGCAGGCCGACGGGGCAGCGCCGCATTTCCTCGGCACGATGATCCTGCTCAACGACTATCGGCGGCTGGCCGAAACGCCGCCCGAATCCGGCGAAACCGAAGGCTGCATCGGCGCATGTATGTTCGTCGATCGCGCCAAGGTCATCGAAGCAGGCGGCTTCGATCCGCTGATCTTCTTCTATCTTGAGGATCATGAATTTTCGTTGCGCATGCGCTCCCTCGGGCACCAGTTCTGGTGCGAGGCGACGGCCGAGGTTTTTCACGAGCGTGGCTCCGGAACGCCCGGCTTGTCCTATCGCGGCAATGGCGGCTATCCGGTCAGGCGCGCCTATTTCACCATGCGGCATCGCCTGCTGACGATGCTGGTGCATTATAGATTGCGGACTTTGGTTATCCTCGCACCTGCCTTGACGCTTTACGAGATCGCATCCGTGGTCGCTGCGATCCGAAAAGGCTGGCTACGGCAATGGTTTCGAGCGTGGGGCTGGCAATTCCGTAACTGGAGCTCGATCGCGGACCGGCGCCGACGGATGCAGCGCCTGCGCCAACGTGATGACCGTGAGCTTTTGGTCGGGGGAGCCATCCCACTCGCGTCCGGGTTTCTGGAATCGTCGATCGAGACGAGGCTGGCGAGGATGCTCGGCGGCGTCCTTGAGGGTTACTGGCGGCTCAGCAAACGGTGGATCGGCTGATGAACGCCGCAGCCGACGAGACAAAGATATCGGTGGTCATCCCGTGCCGTGGGCATGCCGGTCCGCTTGCGGCCTGCGTCAGCAGCGTGATGCGTCAGAGCTGCGCAGGCAGTTTCGAGGTCTTGGTCGTCGATTCAGTCGCCGATCCCGCCGTCGCGAAGGCTTGCGAGGCTTATCCTTCGGTGCGGTTGATCCGGCGCTCCGAAGGCTTGCTGCCGGGCGCTGCGCGCAACCTTGGCGCTTCGCAAGCACGGGGAGAATTCGTGGTTTTCATCGACGCCGACTGCGTTGCCGAGCCGGGCTGGATTGAGGCTCTTGTCGACGCTCTTGACGAGGCAGTGCTGACGGGGGGTGCCGTGCTGGACGGCAAGCCTTGGCACCCGGTGGCGGCGATCGACAATTATCTGCAATTCGCGGCTCAGCCAGTAGGCCGGCCGAAAGGCCCCGCGCGCCTTCTGCCGAGTTGCAGCATGGCGATCCGGCGCGCTGATTTCGAAGCCCTTGGCGGTTTTCCCGATATAACCGAACCTGCGGGCGAGGACGGGCTCTTCTGCCTGCGCGTCGCGGCACGCCGGCCGGGCCAGATCCTGTTCGTCCCCGCCGCCCGCATTCGCCATTTCGGCCGCGAGACGGTCCGCCAGCTTTGGACCCACCAATATCGCTTCGGACATGCGCGCGGCGTTCTCGCATTGCATCTGACCCCTTTACAGCGCCGGCTGGGACGCCATTGGGCAATGGCGCCGTTCATCGCCGTCAAGCGGCTGAGCTGGCTGCTGGGCCGCGCCTTGGCGTGGCAGCCTTGGGTACTGCTGAAGATGCTTCTGTTCTTCCCCGCTCTGCTGATCGGATTGGCTGCGTGGTGCGCCGGCTTCCGCCGGGGTTGCAACGAGTTCGAAATGACTGATGATCGCCACCAGAAAAGTTCAGTTTATGCCGCAGAATGAGCGTGCCCCGCTCCTGATGGTAGGCATCGATGCGGCGGAGATCACGCTTGTCTCGCGCTGGATCGAGGACGGCAGCCTGCCCAATCTGCGACGGCTGCGTGACCGGGGCGTGTTCATGCCGCTCAAGTCGACGGCCGATTGGCTGGTAGGGTCGCCCTGGCCCAGCTTTTATACCGGCACGCCGCCAAGCGAGCATGGCCTCTATCATTACCTGATGTGGCGTCCTGAGCTGATGCGTCACGAGCGTCCCACGCCGCAATGGATGCCGCTTGCGCCGTTCTGGCGCGACATCGCCCGGCGCGGACTTCGTGTTGCGGCGGTCGACGTGCCGCTTTCTTATGCGCCCGACGATTTTCCTGGGCGTGAAATTTGCGGCTGGGCAACGCACGAGACCTTGCAGCCGGCCTGTTCCCAGCCGCAGGGCCTACTCGAAAATATCCAGAACCGTTTTGGACGGCCGCCGTTCGACGACGAAGAGGCCTATATGTTGACCGCGTCGCAGCTTCTGCAGGTTCGTGATCAATGCATCCGTACCACTCAAGTCGTGGCCGAGGCGGGCGCAGCCATGCTCACGGACGAAGGCTGCGATCTTTTCGTCCTGTGCTTCGCCGGCAGCCACCGGGCCGGCCACCAACTATGGGACGACGCCAATATGCTGGGTGAAGCCTCACCCGAGGAAGAGGACGCGCTCCGCGATGCCCTCCGGCAGATCTATATCGCGGCGGACCAAGGGCTTGGCCGGTTGATCGATACGGCCGGCCCTGCCGCGAACGTGATGGCCTTTTCGCTCCACGGTATCGGAGCTAATCAGTCACGCTACGAAATCCTGCCCGACATGTTGTCGCTCATCCTTGCTGACAAGGCGCGGACTTCGAAAGCCGGCCTGCTGGACACGCTTCGGGGCCTGGTTCCAGCTGGGGTCCGAAGCTGGACAAAGCGCCGCCTTCCGCTTGCAGTGCAGGATTGGCTGACTCTGTTCTGGCGCACGCGCGGCATCGATTGGCGGAAGACCAATGCGTTCGCCAACTTCAGCGACCTTTACGGCTACATCCGCATCAATCGCCAGGGGCGCGAAGCAGATGGGATCGTGGCGCCCGAGGATTATGAAGCCCTGCGCGATCGCATCATCGCGGCGCTTTCGACCTTCGTCGATGCCGACACCGGCGAGCCCATCGTGGAAGAAGCCAAGCGGGTCGAGGACATCTATCCGGACGGCCGGATGCGGGCGCATCTACCTGATATCATCGTCCGGTGGGCTCCCACTGCTGCCGCCGGCCATCGCAGCGTCACCTCGCCGCAATTCGGGACGGTTGCCTGGCCCACGCTCGGCAGGCATCCGCAGGGCCGCAGCGGCAATCATCGCGATCAAGGCTTTCTGATCGCGGCAGGCCCGGATATCGCGCGCGAGAACGCTCCGGTCTCAGGACATATCCTGGACCTGGCCCCCACGGCTTACGCCTTGCTCGGGCTTGATGTTCCCAGGCAGATGCGCGGCGCAGCGCTGTTCTCGTCCCAACTGGCAGCCGATGCCGTTCATTGACGCGCGGCGGTTCGATCGGGCGGATATCGAGACCGATATCTGCATCGTTGGCGCAGGAGCGGCCGGCATCGCCATGGCCTGCGAACTCGCCGGAACGCGGCTACGCGTCGCGCTTATGGAAAGTGGCGGGTTTACGTTCCGGCACGGCCCCCAGCTGCTGTATCGCGGACGCAATATCGGCCTGCCGAGCTTTTCGATCGCGAAATCGCGGCTGCGCCAGTTCGGCGGCTCCACCACGCAATGGGCCGGCCAGTGCCGCCCGCTGGACCCGATCGATTTCGAGACGCGCGACTGGATTCCACGAAGCGGCTGGCCCTTCGGCCGCGAGGTGCTCGATCCCTATTATAGTCGCGCGCAGCAGGTCTGCTCGCTCGGTCCATACGACTACCGACCCGAAGCCTGGAAAGATGCGGATGATGGACCGCTTCCTATCGACTCAGCCGATCTGGAAGCGCGCATTTATCAGTTCAGCCAGCAGACGGATTTCGGGATCGCCTATCGCGACAAGCTAGCGAAAGCGGACAATATCGATATCCTGCTCAACACGAATCTTGTCGAAATCGAAACGCAGCCACCGGCCCGCGAAATTTCGGGATTGCGTTTCACCACGCTCGGCGGGCGGAAGTTGGCGGTCAGGGCCAGGGCCTATGTGCTCGCCTGCGGCGGGATCGAAAATCCGCGCCTGCTGCTTGCGTCCAACCGCGTGGCGAAGCGAGGGATCGGCAACGATCACGATCTGGTCGGCCGTCATTTCATGGATCATCCCTTTTTCTTCCTGGGCGCATTCGAACCCGCCGAGTCCCGGTTCGATCGTAGCTTCCATGTGATCGAGAAATATGGTGTGCTGCGTGTCAACGCGGCGTTCGGACTGACCGAAAAACGCCAGCGTGAAGAACGATTGAATGGCGCTTCGGTCTATTTCATCCGACGCGCGCGGTCGAAGACCTTCGGCTCCTACTTCTCGCCGGGTGGCGTCGCTTTCGCGCGATTGATCGAGCTCGCCCGTCATTCGGAACTGCCTGATGGCCGAATGTGGCGTGATATCATCAACGCAACCAAGGGCCTCAGCGCGGTCGCGGCGACAGTGGCCAGGCAGGCGCGCGAAGCGGTCCGTCCCGATCCCGTTCTTGTACTCCGCGCGACACTCGAGCCGACCCCTCAGCCCGACAGTCGCATAATGTTGGATGAGGCCAGGGATCGCCTGGGCATGCCACGCGCCAAGGTCGATTGGCGCATGAGCACGGACGACCGCAGGGGCTTGGACCGTCTTCTCAATCTCATGCGGACCGAGCTGCCACGGATGGGGTTAGGCAAGATCTCCGATGAAACGACGACGCGCGAAGACGGCTGGCACGCGAGCATGTCCGGCGGGAAGCATCACATGGGAACAACCCGCATGCACGCCGACCCCCGGTGTGGCGTCGTCGATCCCGATTGTCGTGTTCACGGTATCTCGAACCTATTCATTGCGGGCAGTTCGGTATTTCCGACCACGGGCTACGCAAATCCAACGCTGACGATCGTTGCGCTTGCGCTTCGACTGGCAGATTACCTCAAAGTCGCGGTTCAGCCCGCCAGCAAACACAAGCTTCCTAGGCTAATTCACCCGAAATGCGCGCAATCGGCGCTGCCCGGCTAGCCTATCGTCGGGCCCGAAACTGCGTGAAGCCTATGATGAATCGGAAGCTACCGCGCAGTGTCGCCTGTCTTGGTCACCGCTTTGGAGCAGGGAAAGGAACGCGAGTATCTTTCAGACTGGCGAGAAAAGCGAGGACATTGGCGCGATCGGCACCATTATGGACACCGCCGAACGCCATCTTGTTTCCTGGTACTACCCGTGAAGGCCGGGCGATGTACTGATCAAGCTCTTCATACGTCCAGCTGCCCGGGTGGGTAGTCATCGCCGGCGAGTAGGCGAAACCCGTGTGCGAGCCTATGTCGCGGCCCACAACGCCCCACAGATTAGGGCCGACGAGGTTCGGTCCGCCCTTCGTGAAATTATGGCAGCTCATGCATATCTTGGCCGTGCTCTTCCCACGCTCAGGATCGGCGGCGGCGAGGCGCGTGCCGAGATCGACCTCGGGCTCAGCGATTGCAACAACCGCGGGGTTGGTCAGGGCTGGCGGGGGGATCGCACCACGATCAACCTTCGTCATATAACCGATCAGGCGCACCTGGCTGCCCGGCTGATCGAGCCCCACGGGCCAACTTCGTTGTAAAGAGCCGCGGTCAACCAGCGGTTGATCGAGGCCAGGAACGACGTATCCGGCTATGGACGGGTAGATTTCTGGAACGGCAAGATTTCCGATCCATCCGGCGCCGAATGCAGTTGCGAGCCCGAACGAGATCGCTGCAGCGATCATGGGCCTTCGTCCGTTCGCCATTGCTCACCCTCCCCGATCGAAGAACAGGATGCGCGTCCAGAAGGTGTAATCGGATTCGATCAGCATCATGCCCACCAGCGTTGCCAGACACAGCGGCGGCACAAGAATGGCGTAAATCAGCGAAAGCCGTTCCCAGGCCATGTGCATGAAGATTGAGACGATCAGCCCAGCCTTCAGCACCATGAAGGTGAGGATCAGGAACCAGCGCAGTGCGCCCTCGAAATGAAAATAGTCGACCGAGTAGGACAAGGCGCTGAGCACAAACAAATAACCCCAGACCTTGAGATAGACACCGATCGGATGCTGCTGTCCCTTGGCGTGAGCCGATGTGGGAGCATGTGCTTCGGGGTGTTCGGTCAGGCGGTCCATCGGCTGCTCCTCACCAAAGATAGAAGAAGGCGAAAATGAAAACCCAGACGAGGTCGACGAAATGCCAGTAGAGCCCGGCAATTTCGACAGCCTCATAACCGCGCTTGTCATAATGGCCGCGCAGCACCTTCGATGCGACGATGAGGAGCATGATCACACCCGCCGAAACGTGCAGCCCGTGGAAGCCGGTGATCATGAAGAAGCTCGCGCCGAACTGTGGCGCGCCCATCGGGTTGCCCCAGGGGCGCACGCCCTCCTCAAAAATCAGCTTATGCCATTCGAACGCCTGCATCGAGACGAAGGTCACGCCGAACAGCGCCGTGGCGAACATCAGCGCGGCCGTTTTCCTGCGGTCCCCGCGATATCCGAAATTGACTGCCATCGCCATCGTACCGCTACTGCTGATCAGCACGAAGGTCATAATCGCGATCAGGATCAGCGGGATGGTTTGGCCACCGATTGTCAAGGCGAAGACCGCGCTCGGATTGGGCCAGGGCACCGTCACCGATGATCGCATCGTCATGTAGGAGGTGAGGAAGCAGGTGAAGATGAAGGTATCGCTAAGCAGGAAGATCCACATCATGGCCTTCCCCCAATGGACCGCCTTGAAGACTTCCTGATCGCCGGCCCAATCTGCGGCAAGCTCGTTCACGCCCTGGGGGGGCGAATGGGCGGTGTCCGCCGCTTGGACTGCGGTCTGCGTCATGATTGGTCCACTTCGCTTTCGATCAGGTCGATAACAACAATCCGAACATCGCCAGCCAAACCACCAGCAGGAAATGCCAATAGGTAGCGCTCAAGCTCACAATTCCGTGCACGTCGATTCCGTTCGTCGCGCGGCCGATCGCCCGCGCCCACGCCACGAGGCCCCCGCCGATATGGAGGCCGTGGATCGTCGTGATGAGATAGAAGAAGCCGATCGCGGGATTGGACGAAGGGAAATGCACCACCGGCTGGCTGAGATCGCTCCAGTCACCGAGACATAGCGACGGACCCGCGAGAAAAAAGCCGGCGTCATGAAGCTGCCGCCAGACGACAAGCTGGCCGGCCAGAAACAGGAAGCCCAACACCCCGCCCGCAATCAGATATTCCCGTATCTTTGCTGTCTGCTGATGTTGCGCAGCAGAGCGCGCTACCTCCCAGACAATGCTTGCAAGAACCAGGACGCCGGTATTGATCCACAGCAGCGTCGGCCGGGGGATCGAATGCCAATCGTGCACGATTTCATAGCTTTCGCCGTGCGACAGCATCCGCATCAGATAAGCAGCGGTCAGGAGAGTGAAGAGCATGGTTGCGACACAGAAATAGACCCACAGTGCCACCCGCGCCGCCTCCGGCCGATAATCTGCCGGTTCGAGATACGCGGTAGCGCCCGGCGTCTCCCAACTCTTCTCGGTGAGCCTGCCGAAGATGCTCATGTCGGATGATGCCGCGCCGTTCCGTCCGGCGGCTCGTTCTGGGGAATGAAGTCTCTGGCCGCACCGGGCACACTATAATCATAGGCCCAGCGATAGACGGTTGGCAGTCTCGGCCCCCAGTTTCCGTGTGCTGGCGGCGTATCGGGTGTCTGCCATTCGAGGGAGGCCGCACCCCAAGGATTGGCATCGGCCTTGGGACCTTTGAACAGGCTCCAAATCATATTGCAGAAGAAGACGCCCTGCCCGACGAACACGATCAGCGCGGCGATCGTGATCGCTTCGTTCGCGCTATGCGCCGATTGCGGAATGAACGCCGTATCACCGAGCGCATAATAGCGCCGGGGGACGCCCAGAAAGCCCAGATAATGCATCGGCAGGTAGATCGCGTAGACGCCGAGGAAGGTGACCCAGAAATGGATCTTGCCGAGCGTCTCGTTCCACATCCGGCCAGTGATCTTCGGATACCAGTGATAGATGGCGCCGAAGATTACCAGGATCGGCGAGACCCCCATCACCATATGAAAGTGGCCGACGACAAACATCGTGTCGCTGAGCGGCACATCGACCGAGACATTGCCGAGGAACAAGCCGGTCAGTCCGCCATGGATGAATGTGAACAGGAAGCCGATCGCGAACAGCATCGGCACGCGCAGGTGGATGTCGCCGCGATACAGGGTCAGCAGCCAGTTATAGACCTTGATCGCGGTCGGGACCGCGATGATCAGCGTCGAGGTCGCGAAGAAGAATCCGAAATAGGGGTTCATGCCGCTCACATACATATGGTGCGCCCAGACGAAGAAGCTAAGCGCGCCGATGATCACGATCGCCCACACCATCATCCGGTAGCCGAAGATGTTCTTGCGGGCATGGACACTGATCAGATCCGAAACGATCCCGAATGCCGGCAGCGCGACGATATAGACCTCCGGATGGCCGAAGAACCAGAACAGGTGCTGGAACAGGATCGGGGCTGCCCCATGATAGCCGAGTTGCTGCCCCATCGAGACGATCGACGGCATGAAGAAGCTCGTGCCCGCGATCCGATCGAGCAACATCATGATCGACGCCACGAACAGCGCCGGGAAAGCGAGCAGCGCCATGATGCTGGCAACGAAGATGCCCCACACCGAGCAGGGCATTCGCATCAGCGTCATGCCCCGGGTGCGCGCTTGCAACACGGTCACCACATAATTGAGCCCGCCCATGGTGAAGCCGATGATGAACAGCACCAGCGACGTCAGCATCGTGATGATGCCCCAGTGATGCCCCGGCGTTCCTTCAAGGATCGCTTGCGGTGGATAGAGCGTCCATCCTGCGCCGGCGGGCCCGCCGGGCACGAAGAAGCCCGCTGCCAGCACGATAACCGCGAGCAGATAGACCCAATAGCTCAGCATGTTGACAAACGGGAACACCATATCCCGCGCGCCCACCATCAGCGGGATCAGATAATTGCCGAAGCCGCCCAGCAGCAGCGCGGTGAGCAGATAAACGACCATGATCATGCCGTGCATGGTCACGAACTGCAGATAGTTGTTCGGCGTAATGAAATGGAAGGTGTCGGGGAAGCCCAGTTGCAGCCGCATCAGGACGGAGAGCACCAGCGCGACCAGCCCAATCGCGATTGCGGTCAGCGAATATTGGATTGCGATGACCTTGTGATCCTGGCTCCAGACATATTTTCCGATGAAGGTGTGGGGATGATGCAGCGGAATCAGGTCGTCAGCGATGGTGACGGTAGCCATCATTTATCCCCAATCGATACGGGTTGCGCGAGTGCGAGACGGGTATTGGCCGCATCGGCACGCGCCAGAAGTTGCGAATAGTTCGATTGCCCGGCCAGCCAGCTGTCGAACGACTTTTGGTCGGCCACGACGACGTTGCTGCGCATCATGTAATGCCCCATCCCGCAAAGCTCCGCGCAGAGGATCTCGAAGGTTCCGGTGTTGGTCGGCTTCATCCAGAAATAGGTGACGATGCCGGGAACCAAGTCCATCTTGGCGCGGAATTGTGGCACGTAGAAATCGTGCAACACATCCTTCGATCGCAATATGAGCTTTACCGGGCGATTCACTGGCAGATGCAGATCGCCGCTCTCCACCAATATGTCGTCTCGCGCATAGGGATCGCGTGGGTTGAGCCCGAATGGATTGTCGGGCGTGACGTTGCTTGTGCTGGCGGTGCCCAGCACGCCATCGGGCCCAGGGAAGCGATAACTCCATTGCCATTGCTGCCCGATCGCCTCGACCACTGTCGCCTCTTTCGGCACGGTGACGAACTCATGCCAGGCGAGCAGGCCCGGTGCCAGCATGGCGACGATACCGGTCCCGGTCCAGACCGTCAGCCGCTTTTCGAGCCGCGCATTTTCCGGCTCGTAATGCGCCCTGTTGCCTGGCTTGTGCCGGTAGCGAATGATCGCCCAGGCCATGAACAGATTGAGCGCGATGAAGACGATCCCGCAGATCCACATCGTGATCATCAGCGCATCGTCGATCGATCCCCAATTGGACGCACGCGGGGTCTGCCACCATGGCGCGAACAATTGGAAGGCGATCGACACCAATACCAACAGAGCGACCGCGATTGCTATTGCCACGCATCTTCCCCGTCTGTGAGCGTTCGCACCCACGTCCGGGACCATTGTCAGGTTCTGACCGGCGCGCGGGAACCAACAGACATTTTCACTATAGAACGAGGCCACCCAGAAAGATAGCGCTGTGATAAGTCCGAACTGACCAAAATTGCGCGTTGACCCGATGATCCGTTGCGTCGGGTCGCCGTGAGACCCATCGAACATCCAAAATGTGCTTGCGCCTGTGAGAGGAACGGCCCAGCTTGAGTATCCACGTCCTTGCGCATCAGACGCAAGACAAGGGGAAGGCGCCCGCGGCGAACCTCTGCTTCTAGCGCCGGGCGCGCCTTCGCATGAGAGGAGGCGAACCGATGGGCACACTCCCCACCACCGACACAGTTCCCGCCGGCCGAGCTGCCCGCATGGTCGCTCTGGTCGGACCGGCGGGCGCGGGTAAGACGAGCCTGGCTGAAGCGCTGCTTCACGCCAGCGGCGCTATCAACCGGGCCGGAACAATAGCGGCGGGCTCAACCGTTGGCGACGCGAGCGACGAGGCGCGATCACGTGGCGGTTCCACTGAAATCAATCTTTCGCATTTCTCTTGGCAGGGCGATCGCTTCACCCTCCTTGATGTGCCCGGTGCGGCGGGCTTGGTCGCCGACGGATTTGCTGGCCTGCAATCTGCGGACCTCGCCCTTGTGGTGGTTGATCCGGTACCGGAACGCGCAGGTCTGGCCGAGCCCATTCTGCGGCGGCTGGATGCACTGGGCATCCCCCACGCCGTCGTCATCAACCGGATAGACACCGCCCGCGTTGGATCAGTCCATGGCCTGATCGACAAGTTGCAGCCGCTCAGCCGTGAATCGCTGGCGCTCCGACAGATCCCTGTTCGCGAAGGTGAACAAGTTGTGGGCTACGTCGACCTGGCTTTGGAACGGGCTTATCGATACTGCTCGGGTAGCAAGTCCCAGAAAATCGAGATGTCAGCGGATGTCGCCATTCTCGAGCGAAAAGATCGCGGCAAACTGCTCGAAACTTTGGCCGATTTCGATGATGCGTTGCTTGAAACCCTGCTGATGGATGAAGTGCCCGACCCCGCGATGGTGATGGCCGATCTTGCCGAGGATACCGCGCGCAATCGGGTGGTGCCCGTAGTGCTCACCTCGGCACTGACCGGAGGGGGTATCCATCGGTTGCTGAAGCTGCTGCGCCACGAAGCGCCTGGACCGGAGGCTGCCGCGGCGCGGATTGGCACGACCAATGGCATTCATATATTCAAGGTTGCGCAAGGGAATGCCGTCGGACGGCTCGCCTATGCGCGGGTCTATGGCGGCCCGCTGCAGGAGGGCGAGGAACTCGTAGTCGGCGACAAGACCGCCCGCTGCGGCACCTTGTTTGCCATGCAAGGCGAAAAGACCCTGAAGCAGGCAAGTGCTGGCGCAGGCGAGGTGGTCGCCATATCTAAATTGGATGATGCCACTGCGGGCATGGTGCTCGCTCGCAAAGGTGGTGCCGCGAGCAGGGTCGCCATACCCGACTATCCACCGCGTAATGCGAAGCTGGCAATTGCGGCGCGGGACCGCAAGGACGACGTCAAGCTCTCTGCCGCTCTTCACAAGCTGTGTGAGGAAGATCCGACGCTGGACTGGCGGCAGGACGAGACCACGCACGAGACCCTGCTTAGTGGCGTGAACGACGATCATCTCGAGGTCATCCTCGGCCGGCTCAAGCGCCGCTATGGTGTCACGGTGGTTTCCCGAGCGCCAAGCGTCGCCTATCGGGAGTCGATCCGGAAGAGTGCGACGCGACGAGGGCGGCACAAGAAGCAGTCAGGCGGCCACGGCCAGTATGGTGATGTCGTCCTTGAAATCGCTCCGCTTGAACGCGGCGGGGGCTTCCACTTTGCGGATCGCATCATCGGTGGCGCCATACCCAAACAGTGGATTCCCGCGGTGGAAATGGGTGCGCGCGAGGCGCTGGAGGCCGGACCGTTGGGTTTCCCGGTTGTGGACGTCGCGGTCATTCTGACCGACGGTTCATACCATTCGGTGGATTCCTCGGAACTTGCCTTTCGCATCGCCGGCCGCATGGCGGCGAGCGAAGCTTTGGCGGCTGCCGCGCCTTATCTGCTTGAGCCTATCTGTCGTATAGTCGTCGATATGCCGGCCGGTACCGGTTCGAAAGCCGTGTCGGTACTTACCGGCAGACGAGGACAAATTCTCGGCTTGCTGCCGCATCCGGATTGGGATCGTTGGGAGCGCGTGGAAGCGTTCTTGCCCGAGGCAAGCTTGCAAGGGCTGGACGGGGATCTTTGCTCGTTTAGCCAAGGTCTTGCCCAGTTCACTGTCAGCTTCGACCATCTCGCCGAGTTGGCAGGAAAACAGGCGGACGAAATCGTTAGGGCCCGAAAAGAACCGGCTGCAGCATAGCCCCTTCAGGCTAAGGCCGGAATGCCTACGAGACATCGACCGGCATGGCGGCGCTGAACGGCAGCTATCCCCGGCAGTGATCCAAATCCTGCCAGTCCGGACCCGGCGTCGAAATACCCTCTCCCGCCTGCGTTGCAAAGCGGGAGAGGATGAGAGCAGAAAGCGATTAATCTGAATCGCATTCTGCTCTATATCCCTTTGTTGCCGCATCGCTTTGTGCGGAAAACCGGTACCCACTTTTCCGCGCGATGCTCTGGTTCGGCTACGCCAGCTGGAGCTTCCCGTTCATCCGAATTGGGCGAGCCAAGTTGAAGTAATTGGGCGAGGTTTTCATCACCGTCTGATGTATTTCCTCGAACTGTTCCCGCGTGCCGTTGCCGGAAATGCGCACGATATAATCGATGGTATCATATCCCGGCGCGACGCTGTCATCGAGGCCGAGGAAGCCGCGCAGGTCGAGCTCACCGCTTGTCTCGATTTCGAGACTGTCGAGCGTGATGCCGTTGAGCGACGCGCCCGCGACATAGCCCACGGTCATGCAGGCATTGACGGCAGCCATCAACAATTCCTGCGGATTAGGCGCGGTATTGTTACCTAGCAGTTCGTGGGGCTCATCTGCCGCGATCTCAAACCGGCGTTCAACATGCTGGCCGCCGATGTCATAGCCCTTGACGGTGGTTCGGCTGCTCGTCTGGCCCGTCCAGCGGGTCGAGACCGCGAAGCGTACCATGCCGTTGGCTGGGTCCTGCTGCACCTCCTGGACATATGTGCCAAGCGCATCAAGATCGAGGCCGTTGACGATATTGCGGGTCAAAACATCAGTCATTTCTGGTTCCTTTCAACAATAAATCCAAAAGTTAGAGAGAGCTTCAGCAGAATTTTGGGGTGATCGCGTCGATTCGTGCGCGGCCCGCCGGCGAGAGCGCATCGATCGTCGTCAAGAAACGGCCATGCGTCATGCCGCTGCCCAGATAGGTTCGACGAAGCGCCTGATGCTGCTCCGTCAGGAAGCTGGTCCTGCTCCCGGCGTCCAGCATGTAGCCAGTGGCTTGCTCGAACGCAGACAGGTTGAGCTCGGTCTGGGCCTTAAGGCCGCCATCCAGGAAATCGACGATTTCCAGATAGCCGTCGATGGCTGCTTCCAGGCCTGCCCGGGTTCCGGATTCGGCCAGCGTCTCGACGATCAGCGTATCCAGCTTCGCATGCTGGGCCTCTTCCATCCAGTGATGACGAAGCAGGCTGGCGAATAGCGGATCGAGACCGCTGTCGTCACGCACGCTGTCGACATAATGAATCTGCGTCATCCACTCGACGTGAAGGATGATGAGAGCGACGCTCAGCGGATCGTGGGCCAATATCTTGGCTGCGATGGCTTCCGCTGGACCAATCACCGCGCATGGCACCGCAAAGCCTTTGGTGAAGGCCGTCTGGAAGCGCCGGAACAGGTGAATGTGCTTGGCCTCTTCGGACGCGAATTGCAGCAATGCGCGCACCCGGTGATGGTCGCTGCCATCCTGCGATCTTACATGATCGAGCAGGAAGGGGAGGATGAACTCCTCCACCAGCCCGAAGATCGAAAGATATTCGTGGCCACGAATTTGGTTGAGGATCAGTCTCTCGCCGGAGGACAGGCCGGAAAGGCCAAGTGTCCCTGCCAGCGCCTCGGGCAGAAAGGGTCTGCTGAAGTCGAACGTCGCATCACATGGCATGACATCGTCAAGTTGCCATTCGGCACGGTGGGCGGCCGTGAGTACGGCCGGGTAGTTAAAGTCGTGAAACATGTCATTCTCCTGTGGCCGGTTGCTGGAACAGTCCGCTCACGTTATTTTACGACCTGTATTGGATCGGCGTTTTCGTCCCGATCCTTTGATGGAGGCTCAACTAGTCTCGGCGCGCCCGTGCGAATATGATCGGGTTGACGGAAGGATTGATCGAGCAACCGGATTTGCGGGGGGAACGGCACCGTTGGAGATGTTGTCGGATCTGTTGTCATCGATGCGGCTCGTGGGCGGCGTCTTCCTCGATGGCGAGATGAGGGGGGCGTGGTCGATCCGATCCAAGATCGCGCCGGAGGATTGCGCGCTCTATCTGCCCACTGTTCCCTCAAACATCATTGCCTATCATTTCGTGCGCTCGGGCTGGCTGAGCTGCGAGATCGAAGGCGAGCCGCCGGTGATCGTGAAGGCAGGGGAGATTGTGATCCTTCCCCGCAACGATACTCATATTCTGCACGGTCCCGTGCCCAGCGAGCCGGTCGATGGCCATGCTATGATCATCAATCCCGAACCGGACGAGGAAGGGCTGTTCCGCATTCGCCTGGGCTCAATCGACGCGGGCGACCTTACCAGTATCTATTGCGGCTTCTTCGGGAGCAGCACGCCCGAGAACATGCTGCTGAAAAACCTGCCAAAGATGATAGTCATCGCGCTGGACGATGCGCGCGAAAGTATTACGATCCGACGCGCACTTGAATTCGCGACACAGGGACTGGGCCGCGATTCGCCCGAGATGGTTGGCAAGCTTGCGGAGGGCCTGTTTGCCGAGTCCGTTCGCCGTTATCTTGATCAATTGCCGCCCGTTGATGGCGGATGGCTTGCGGGTTTGCGGGATCCGGCGGTGGGACGCACGATCGCAATGATCCATCGGCGTTACGCCGATCTTCTAACGCTCGATGTGCTTGCCCGCGAGGCGGGGGTATCCAAAACGGTTCTGGGCGACCGCTTCCGTACCCTCCTGGGGGAATCGCCAATGCAGTATTGCGCGCGCTGGCGCATGCAGGTCGCTGCCGATTTGCTGCGCCGGAATGAGCACAATGCCTGTAGCGTGGCATATTCGGTGGGCTTCAACTCAGAAGCGGCGTTCAGTCGTGCGTTCAAGCGCCAGTTCGGTCTACCACCCGCTTCCTGGCAACGGACAGTTGCGACTGTGGTGGAGTAAGCGACGGCTTATCCCCTGGCAAACCATGAGGAACCAGATTTACCCGCTAAAGGCTGGCACGTTGAAGGCCGGCCGAAGCACCGATAGTGCCGTCTCCAATCCGTCAGCCGCCCGGGTCTCGATACCACTTTCCGAGAAATCGCTCGCCTCCATTGCGCCAGCTGGTGTCTTGCGGGTCACATCGAGAATAGTAGGCACGCGGTGATAATTTGCATCGATCAACGCTTTAACAGCGGGGAGTTTACGCGCGTCCGAATCTTCCGGCAGTGAAGCGAGCGCCGCTGCGGCATCCGCAACAACATTGAAGCGTTCCATGAGCTTGATGTCGCTGGCTGTTTTGTTGACAAACAACAGGTTCTGAAAGCGCTGGTTGACCTCGGCCATATTGGTGGGCAGCGGCATTTTGTTCGGAAACAAGTTGACCACCATGACAGCCCTCTTCTCATGATCGGGTCCTAAACGGTCAATCACGGCGCCGAGCGGTGTGTTGTCGAATACACCGCCATCCCAATAAGAACGACCATCGATCACTGTGGCGGGAAAGGAAGGTGGCAGGCTGCCACTCGCCAGCACATGGCTGAGTGTGAGACCGCCCTGCTCGCTGCCAAACGTCTTAATCTCCCCGGCCTCCAAGTCCGTGGCAGTGAAGATCAGCTTCGGGGCGGCGTTCGGATCCTTCAGTGCCTCGACGTCGACAAGTTCCGCCAACGTGTCCAACAGCGGGGCGGTGGAGTAGAAATGTGTTCCCCAAGGCCAGAGGGGATTGAACTCATAAAAATGGGGTAGCCCATATAATGACAAATAGGGCTGAACGAACGAAGGAAACAGCTGCGATACCGTGACCTTTTTCCAGAAGGCTTCGAGCGTTGCCAGCGGATCCTTGTTCTTCGGCCGGGCCAGAAGCGTCGCCGTAATCGCCCCGATCGATACGCCGGCGATCACGCCGGGGCGAAACGCGCAATCCTTGGAATAGACTACGCGCGCAACGCCTAACTCGAAGGCTCCAAGTGCTCCACCACCTTGCAGCACCAAACCATGATGATCATCAACAGTCGCCATATACCATGCTCCCCTAACGGATGAGCTTCCTGGCAACTCTCCTTGTGAGCACATATTAGCGCTTCGCCGACCTTATCTCATAAAATAGGCGTCAAGTCTTCGTTTTATAAATCCCGAGCCTGGCGCACATCCGAAAAAGTCCCCGACCTATTGCCGCATTATGCAGGACATTATGCACGGCAGCTCCCGACAGAACGATCTAGGGCTGCCAGCGACCGCTTAATCGGCGGGAGTAGAGCGAGGCTATTGGCTGGATTTCTCCTCTTCGGTCGGTCTTCTCCCGGATTGCAACGCGGCTTCGGTTGGGGCAGCAGGAAGAAGGCAACGCTGAGAAACGCCACGGCGACGCCCAACCGCGGTGCCGCGATCACAACCGGCAACGCAGCGATCTGGACCAAAGTCGCCAATCCGTAGCGCCGCGTCATTTGGCGAAGGAAATCCGGCGCGAGCCTTTCGTCCATCACGCGACGGCCAGACATGCCGTAGTACCACTTGGCCATCCATATGCAGGCGATCAGCGTCAAGCCGGCCACGAGGGCCAGCGCTCCAGTCGGCTCAAACCGCGTGCCGAGGTGAAAGCACTAGGCGCGGATCGGATAGCGAACGACCACAATGGCCCAAAGGAACAGAAGATTGATCGAGCTGAACCAGTGATCGCTTCGTGCATAGATGCGACCTGAATAATGGTGCTGGAGCCAGTAGGCGCCGATCACGATGTAGCAAAGGATTAGCGCGAGGTGTTCGCGCCACTGGTGAGCCATGGCTCTTGCCAGATCGCTGTAGCCATGGGGGCCATCGGGAGATCCAGGCACTTTGATCTCGACGATGAGCAGTGTCAGCGCGATCGCAAAGACGGCATCGCTGAACCCCTCAAAGCGGTCGAGGCCGCGCTCGGCACCAGACGTCCTTCGTTGGGCCATAGGGTCTGCCTTCGTCCGATGAGAGAAGCCAGACAAAACGACGCGATTGGCGCTAAGTTCCTGCGCTCTCTGCATGTCCGCCAAGGGTGGATGTACGACGTGGGCACGCTCCGCGCGAATGTCCGCTATCGGGTCTCGTCACGACTCCACCCTAATTGTAACCTCGCCTATCATCCGCCCGTTTGACCGCCAACGCTTCGTCGACGGCGATCGCAAGCGTTTCCATCCGATAGGGTTTGCGAACGATTGGAAAGCCTTGCGATCCCGCCGCCGTGATCCGATCGCTATAACCGGTGGTCAGGATGATCGGCAATTTCGGACGGCGTTGCTTCAGCGCGCCGGCAAGCTCCAGCCCGGTCATGCCCGGCATCACCACGTCGCTGAAGACGATATCGAATATTGCGCCGTTATCGGCGAGGCGCAGCGCCTCGGCGCCATTGCGTGCGCGCACTACGGCATGACCGAGTTCGCCGAGCAATGTTTCGGCAAGATTGCCGACATCCTCATTGTCTTCGACCAAAAGCACGCGTCCCGCCGGCTCCTTTGCCGCCGCCGCCCGCTCCACTTGTTGGGCAATGTGCAGTGGCTTGTCACTTGCGGGCAAGAGGATCGTCAGCGTGGTGCCTTTGCCCACTTCGCTGTCGATCCGCGCTTCTCCGCCCGATTGCGCAGCAAAACCATAAACCTGGCTCAAGCCAAGCCCGGTTCCCTTGCCCACGGCCTTGGTTGTGAAAAAGGGTTCAAATACGTGCTCGAGCTGATCAGGGGCGATGCCCGACCCGTTATCCGTGATGGATATAGCGGCAGCACGCTGCTCGCCCATCACATTGCGCGTGCGAATAGTGATGTTACCGCCATCCGGCATGGCGTCGCGCGCATTGACGATGATATTGAGGAGCGCCGCTTCAAACTGCCCTGGATCCACTTCGACAGGCAGCAGCGCCTCTTCGAGATCCGTACTGAGGACGATATTGGGGCCCAGCGTGGGCTGGAGCATGATAAGCATCGTCAGAATGCGGCTGTTGAGATCCAGTACTTCAGGTCTGAGCGGTTGGCGGCGTGCGAAGGCAAGAAGCTGCCCGGTCAAAAGGGCGCCGCGTGCCGAGGCGTCTATGATCGCGTTGGTGAACCTTATTCGCTTTTCCTCGGACAGGCCGGGCCGCTGCAGAATATCCGCTGAACCCTGAATCACAGCAAGCAGATTGTTGAAATCGTGGGCGATACCGCCGGTCAGCTGGCCGAGCGCCTGCATCTTTTGCGCTTCGCGGAGCTGATCCTCGGTGCGGCTGCGTTCTTCCATCTGGAAATGCAGTTCACGGTTGGCATCGGCAAGCGTCCGGTTGACTCGACCGAGTGCCGCTTGGCCATAGCCGAGGACCGCCAGCACCAGGGACGTCATCACCACCAGAAGCGCAATCATCGCGTAGCGCGACAGGCGGCGCCATAGGGGATCGATCGCGCCGGCAAGATAGACCGTTCCGATCCTCGCACCGCTTCGCATCACCGGCACGGTCGCGTGGACAGGCGCTACGCGCGATGATTTGATCTCCGACAGGCGCATGGGAAGCACGGCGTTCGTGCGGGCATATCCGGCGAACCGCCTACCCCATGAATCATAGACTCCCGCCCCCTGCACCTGCGGACTCACCTGGAGCGCATCCGTAGCTTCCTGTGCGGCGGCATTGTCGCCGAAATCGAGCGCGGCGGTTACGCTCGCCGCCAGTATCTCGGCTTGGACCTCGGTGGCGCGCTGTTGTTCGTGGCGATAGCTCTGCTCATTCTGATAGATGATCCACAGGCCCACGAGCAGCAGCAGCAGCACCGCCAACGGTACGAATATCGCAGGACCCCGGCGCGTAAAGATCGAAGCGACGTTCACGACGCCCGCGCCCTTGGCTTCACGCTGATCGCCAGGCCCAGTAAGCGTGCGCTGATCGTTAGATTGCTGCGTGCGGCGAGTGCATCATCGATATGAAAGCGTACCCGTCCTCCTTGCAGCTCGAAGTGTACTATACCCCGCCCGGCGCCAAGGTTGGCATCGGTAACGGTGAGTATCGGCTGTCCGAGCAAGGCCTCCTCCATCGCAGCGGCACTTTGCTTGGCGGACCCGCCCAGGAAGGCGATGTTGCAATGATCGGCGGCCGTCGTGGTCTCAAGCCGACGCACCTGGATCGGGTGCAGATCGACTTGCTGGCGGGCAGCGCTCTCGTCGATATTTCGGCCAAACGGATCCTGGCCGATGATGCAAAGCAAAACCGGATCGTCAGGCGCGCGAAACGCACCGGGCGGCCAGCTCACATAGGCTGCGAATTTCGGGAGGAACGCTGCCTTCACCTGCGTTTCGAGCGGAGCCGATTGGGCCGTCGCCGCAGCCTCGAGGCCGGAAGCCGCAAACAGCAGGCCGAATCCGAACGCGACATGGTGAAGGGTGTTCCCAGCCATCAGAACCGGAGTTTCACTCCGACATAGACACCATGTTTCACAGTCGTCTCCCGTCGGCCACCTTGCTCCTATAGTCGCGCCAATGCCTCTTAGAATTTCCACCGCGTAGCAGCAAACACGCTTCTGCTTATTCTAACGCCAACGGGGCCGACCTGTAATGTGTTCGCGATTGTACCGAATTCCGTGTGATAGGCGTGAAGAAGATTTGATCCGGTTAATGAAATCTCGAGCTGGTCCGAAGCCGTCCAGGCGATCCTGGCATTGAGCTCGACATAGGCGGGCGACGGCGGCGCGGGCAACGCGCCGATCCGGCGAAGATCGGCGTTAAGCGTGATATGGCGACCCAGATCCATCGCAGAGCGCAATGAGAGCTGATATTTCGGGTCGTCACCGGCAATTTGCAATCCGCCCAAACCAGAGCTGCCGGGCTTGAAACGCAGATCCTTATGAAGCCAGTTGGCGCCAGCGGTAAGGCGCCACCAGTCGGCTACACGATAGTTCGCCCAGAATTCGACGCCATAGGTCTTACCCTTCATCCCGTTTTCGAACGTGAGCGGAAAGTCGCCATTGGTGGGTTCGGCGCTGCGCAGGTTTGGATAGACATTGTAAAATGCCGAGACCGAGAAAGAGAGATCGGTTAGTGGCTGCGCGCGATAGCCAAGTTCGTAGGCGGTCACCTTGACGGGCTGCATATTGCCGCCGGCAATCGCTAGAAGCGAACCGACGCGTTGCGTCACGTCGCGATCAAGGCGGGAAGGGACACGCACAGCGCGCGATGCCGCAACCCATAGCAAACTGGTGTCCGTGATCGCCCACGCCAGGCGCGCGTTCGGCATGAGTTCCACACCAGTATAGGGTTCGTCCTCTATCTTGATTCCGGCAATCAGCTTGAGCTTGCCCGTAAACGAAAAGGAGTCCTGCAGGAAAAGATTCCACAGCTTGAACGTGCGGCGCTGGGGAACGAACTGCACTTGCTGCTCCGCCGTAAGAACCGTCGGAAAATCGTCACGCAGCACACGATATCCGCCGCCCCAAACGATCTGGTGATCTCCAAGGGAGAAGTTGTGCTGCGCCTGGATGTCGTACGTATCGAGTTGGTTCGCGAAATTGTCGGGGACGGAGACATTGATATGGTCGTAATAGGCTTGGACCTGCAGGCTTGATCCGCCGCCCAGCGCGTGGGTCCAGCGGGCTAGCAGATTACGTCCCGATATATCTTCATCCCCGGTTCTGAGCTGTTGTTCCGATCCATCATAGATGTCTCCCTGAACGGTAATCAGATCGCTGGCCGGCTCCCAATCGACACGAAATCCACCCTGCACCTTGTTCCAGCTGTCGCGCGCTTTCGCGCCAGTGCCGGTGATATCCTCATCCCGATGATCGAACCCGACGACATAGGCGCGGTAGCTCAGGCCATCGGATATTTTCCCGCCATATTGCAGCCTGCCTCTGATTTCGGTGTTGCCTCCTCCGAGTTCCGCCGCAAAGCCCTGCGTGTCGCTGGATTTGCGCGTGATGATGTTGATCACGCCGTTGACGGCATTCGCGCCCCACAAAGTCCCACCGGGACCGCTGACCACTTCGACCCGCTCGATATTATCAGGCGGTACTTCCTGCAAATCCCAGTTCACGCCCGACGAAAAGGGAGTGTAGATGCTGCGTCCATCGACTAGGACCAACAACTTGTCTGCCGCGCCGCCATTGAATCCGCGTGCTGATATCGCATAACGGCTGGCGGTGATCTGGGCCACTTGCAGGTTCGGTGCGAGACGCAATATTTCAGGGAGTCTGGTCGCGCCGGATCTAATGACGTCATCATGGGTAATCACGTACACGGCTGCTGGAGCAGTGCTGAGCGGCTCGGCACGTTTGGAGACCGAGGTGACCTCGATCTGGGTGAGTTCTTCGATCGACATGTCGCTAAGGTCGAGTGCGGCCTCGGCCTTCGCCGACAAGATCAGCATGCTACCGAGCGCTACAGACCAAGCGCCGCTTCGAGTTGAAATGCCCGGTCGATTAATCGACATTTATAGCATCTGCCCCTGCCCGATGCCTCCGCTACGGGTAATGCGCAGTTATCGACAGCAACGTCAAGCTCCAGACTATGTATGATTCTGAGAAGACAACATAAATCAAGATACGGCGGCCTTCGCCGGTTGCTATCCAGGTCGCTCCATATCCTATCTTCATGGAGCTTGAATCAGATCATGTCTCTCACATCAATGGGTCTGACCTAGGGCCGCTTTCCTCAATTAGCAGTCAAAAACGTGCCCGTGGGCTATCGGATCTACGTCAGGCGTCTGCCCTTTACTCGTCAAAAAGGTGCCGGAACCTGATTGGTTGGGACCTGAGATATTGTGGAGGCACCTTCACATTCGCGCCAAGATGAGCCGCGGCATGCCAGGGCCAACGAGGGTCGTAGAGAATGCCGCGAGCGAGCGCGATGATGTCAGCATCGCCTGTACCAACGATGCTCTCCGCCTGATCATAATCGGTGATGAGGCCCACTGCGATCACCGGCATGTTCGTGGCCTGCTTGACGGCTCGCGCCAGCGGAACCTGATAGCCCGGGCCTACCGGAATCGCTTGCGCCGGATGAAGGCCGCCGCTCGAAACATGGATCGCGCTGCAGCCCCTTTCCTCCAGCGCCTGCGCGAACGCCACGGTTTGCTCGACGTCCCAGCCTCCTTCGACCCAATCCGTGCCGGACACGCGCATGGTCACGGGGCGCTCGGAAGGAAAGGCATCACGAACGGCGTCGAATATTTCGAGCGGAAATCGCATGCGGTTCGCAAGGCTGCCACCATATTCGTCGATACGCTGGTTCGACAGCGGGGAGAGGAACTCGTGGAGCAGATAGCCATGGGCGCCATGCAGCTGCACGGCGTCGATACCGAGGTGCGCGGCGCGCTTCGCCGATGCGACGAACGCGTCGCGGATGGCGGTCATTCGATCACGACTAAGTTCGATGGGCGGAATTTGGGCATCTTCGAATGGTATCGCGGACGGCGCTTCGGTCTGCCAGCCATGCGGATCCCCCGGCGCGATTTGCGCCCCGCCCTGCCACGGCACTTCAGTCGAGGCTTTCCGTCCGGCATGGGCAAGCTGGATCGCGATCGGTATGTCCGACCAGCGACGGATGCTTTCCAGCGTCCGTCCTATCGCGGCTTCGGTAGCGTCATCGTACAGACCGACGTCAGCCCAGGTTATCCTGCCCTCTGGGACGACCGCGGTCGCCTCGATCGTGAGCAGGGCCGCGCCTGACAGAGCGAGATGTCCGAGATGGATCAAATGCCAGTCGGTCATGCACCCATCGGCCGCCGAATATTGGCACATCGGCGCGATAATGATGCGATTGCGTAAGGTGAGATTGCCTATCGTTAGCGGCTGAAACAGCTTTGGTGAACTCACGTCTTACTCCCAAGGAAATCGCTTGTGGTCAATCGCTCGTGCATCGCTCTTCGCGCCATGGATCGCCGCGATTATGATAGCCATTCAACTCCCAGAATCCCGGATAGTCCTGCGCCAGGAACTCGATCCGCTTGAGCCATTTCGCACTCTTCCAGAAATAGAGATGAGGGACGACAAGCCGGACCGGTCCGCCATGATCGCGGGTCAGGGGTTGGTCCTGCCAGCTGTGCGCAAGCAGTGCGCCCTCTGCAGCAAAGTCCTGAAGTGTGAGGTTTGTGGTGTAGCCGTCATAGCTGTGGAGCAGCACGAACCCTGCTTCAGGTGTCGGTTCGACAATCTCGAGCAAATGGCGAGTCGCCACCCCGCCCCATTCATTGTCATAGCGCGACCAACTGGTGACGCAGTGAATGTCCGAGAGGCTGCGGGTCTGCGGTTGGTGCTCAAAATCGGTCCATTCCCATACGAGCGGATTTTCAACGGCGCCGCCAATCAGTAGCCGCCAATTTTGTTGTGTAATCGCCGGATGCTCTCCGAGATCAAGGACCGGCCAATCGCGCACAAGGTGCTGGCCCGGCGGCAGGCGGTCGGTCTCAGGTTGCAAGCTGCGGCCGGTCAAAAAACGGCCTATCTGCGCCCAGCTTCTCTTGCTGCGCGTGAGCTTGCTGTCAGGCGGCGGAATGTCCTCGTCCGCAGCCATCACGCATATTCACTGTGACGCGACCTGGTGCCGCACGCCTGGGCAATCAGCTTGAAGGAATTGAGGCGCGCCGCATGATCGTAGACGTCCGAGACGATCATCAACTCATCCGCTCCAGTCTCCGCGACCAGCGCATCGATACCAGCACGAATTGATTCCGGCGCGCCGATGATCGAACGCGCCAGCATCTGCATGGCCTGCGCTTTCTCCAGCGGCGACCAATAGCTCTCGATATCATCGATCGGCGGCTTGCTCAGCCCGCGCGCGCCTCTGAAGATGTCTGCGAATGACATTTGCTGCGTGGTTGCAAGACGCCTCGCCTCGTCATCGCTCTCCGCCGCGATGATGTTGACGCCTACCATGGCGTAAGACCTATCCAAGTGGACAGACGGTTTGAAGCGCTCGCGATAGATGCGCAGTGCCGGCAGCAGCTGGTCAGGCGCGAAGTGGGATGCGAAGGCATAAGGCAAGCCCAATTCGGCGGCGAGTTGCGCCCCGTAGGTGCTCGACCCCAAGATCCATAGCGGCACATTGGTTCCCGCAGCCGGTACGGCCTGCACCCGTTGACCGGGTCGTACAGCGCCGAAATAGGCCTGTAGTTCGAGCACGTCCTGAGGAAAGCTCTCGGCTCCGGCGAGCGAGCGGCGCAAAGCGTGAACGGTGACCTGATCCGTTCCGGGCGCTCGACCGAGGCCGAGATCAATCCGTCCAGGAAAGAGTCGCGCCAATGTACCGAACTGTTCGGCGATAACAATCGGTGCATGGTTCGGCAGCATGATCCCGCCAGCGCCCACCCGGATATGGCGAGTACCGGCGGCAATATGGGTCAGCACGACGGAGGTGGCGGCGCTCGCTATGCCGGGCATATTATGATGCTCTGCGACCCAGAACCGCTGATAGCCCCATTCCTCCGCGTGTGCGGCAAGATCGCGCGCATTGTCCAACGCTCCCCGTGCATCGGTGCTTTCGGTGACACGGACCAGATCGAGGATAGATAAGGCAGGCATGGGAGCTCCTAGCCGGCCTGATCTAGGGAGCCATCGGCCGCAATGCCAGTGCAGGCGAGCTTGGACGGGCCGTGGGTGTCTTAACCATTTGGCATGGGTCACCTGTTACAAGGGCGTATGCGTCTGGTAACAATCACAAACTGGGCCTACGGCGCGACCGTCGCGCTCACTCTTGCCTCCGGCATGACCATGCTTTTGGCGTCAAGCGCTCAGGAGCGGGAACGCGTTGCCGTTGCCGAAAGACAGGCGTTGGACTCCGCAACCTCGCATGTGGACGAAGACGTCGGCATACTGAGTGGTCTCGCCCGCGAATATGCGATCAGCGGCAATGCCGCGGATCTCATCGCGTATCGTCGCGAAGCGGGTATATTAGCCGCCGTTGAACAACGAACTCGACACATGCGCGATGCCGGCGCGAGCGCTGACGAGCTTCGTGCGTTGCACGAGGCGATGCGGTGGGCGGATGCCCTCCGCGGTCAACAGGATGTCGCCTTGGCCGCACGGCGCGGCGGCAATAAGGCCCAGGCGATATCGATCCTATTCGCCCCTGAATATGAGCGCGAGCTCGACCGCATCCAGAACAATATCGATCGCTTCCAGGCACAGATCGACCAGCGAACGGAAAATGCCGTCGCGATGGCGATCGAAACGTCTCGTCTCTGGCGGCACATATCGGAAGCCATGCTCGCCGCAACGGGCCTGCTCTTCCTTTTCGTATTATACTTCGTGTTCCGTCGCAGGGTTCTCCGTCCGGTCGTCAAGTTGAGCGATGTGGTGACCCGGCTGGCAGCCCAAGACTATGAGGCGGAACCGCCGCCTTATGAGCAGATCGACGAGATCGGCGACATGGCGCAGGCTCTACGGATATTCCGTGACAACGGAATCGCACGCCAACGGCTCGAACAGGAACGCGAGGCCGATCGCGAGCTGCGCGATCTGCTGTCCCGGATGACTCAGCGCATGCAGGGCTGCGATACGGTCGACAATCTTCAAAACGTCATCCGTCGCTTCGTACCCGAACTGGTTCCGCAGCTGGCGGGCCGCCTCTATCTGCTGGACCGTAGCCGGAACGCAATGGTCGAGGCTTGTTCATGGCTTGAGCCCTGTTCCTCGAAAGCGGAGTTCGCGCCGACGAGCTGCTGGGCTCTGCGCCGAGGCGGTGAGCATCGCTCCGCAGGGTCGCTGATCGACGTCCCTTGCGAGCATCTCGATAGTGATGGCCAAAACACGCCGGAAGGCATCTGCCTGCCGTTGTCGGCGCAGAGCGGCACGTTGGGCATGCTTTACTTCGAACGCCGGCCCAGTTTTGCGGATGCGGAGGTCCCCGAACTCCTCATCAAGATGCTTGCAGAAAATATCGGGCTTGCGCTCGACAATCTGCAGCTGCGCGATGCGCTGCGCGATCTTGCGATGGCGGATCCCTTGACCAGGCTCGCCAATCGCCGCCAGCTCGACGCGGTCCTTGAGGACATGCTATCGGCGCCGGCGGGACCGATGAGCTGCGTGATGATCGATATCGATCATTTCAAGCGGTTCAACGACGAGCATGGCCATGAAGCGGGCGATGCGGTACTGCGTGCAGTCGGCGAGACACTCAAGGCTTCGGTGCGTCAGGGTGACCTCGCATTCCGTTATGGCGGTGAAGAATTCACGCTTCTGTTTCCTGACATGACTCCGCATCAGGCGTTCGAGCGAACCGAACAGCTTCGCATGCTGATCGCGGCGCTACGGATCCGCTTCGAAACGTGCGAACTTGGTCCGATCACCATTTCCGCTGGCATTGCCAGCGCTCCCGACGACTGCTCGCACGCGCAGTTGCTCCAGGCGGCAGACACAGCCCTGCTGTGCGCGAAGCGCAGCGGCCGCGATCGCATAGTCGTGGTCGAGAAAAACGCTGAAGCGCAAACGCCGAGCCAGCTTGGAGCCGTCGGCATCAACTGAATAGCATGAGCTGAGGCAGCGAAAATTGAGCTGTCAGCGTCGTGCGCAGGGCGAAGGCGATTGATTGCACGCTGGAAGCTGGATGCGTCATTATACCGGCGCTTCATCGTCGCAAGCGGGCGTTTCGTGTGCCCTCCCCTCCCTATGGCCTTCGCCGAGCAATCAACTTGCAGTCTTGTTTTGCCAACCACCCCCTAAAGCCTGAAAGAGATCGATCTGCTTGGCAGCAACATTGGCATCTGCTTGCGCCAGATCGGCTTCAGTTTCCGCCAGTGTGCGCTCAGCATCGAGTACGGTAAGAAAATCTACTCGACCTTCCCGAAGCTGCGCGCGACTGATGTTCGCTGCCACGCGCGCCTGCGCATTCGCTTCCTGTAGCGCCTGCCGCTGATCGAGCACATGGGCATAGGCAGAGAGCGCGGTCTCGGTTTCCTGCAATGCCTTGAGGACGGTTCCGTCGAAGGTAGCGAGCGCAGCCCTTGTCGATGCCTCGGCTTGAACAACGCGCGCCCTGCCGCCGGAGATGTTGGGAAAGGTCCAGCTCAACAAGGGTCCAGCGAGCCAGCTCAATGGTCCTGCACCAAACAAATTGCTTAGCGTATTACCGGTCGAACCGATTGACCCGCCCAAGGAGATGTTCGGATAGAGATCTGCCGTTGCGACACCGATACGTGCCGTCTCCGCCGCCAGCTTGCGTTCCGCTTCCCGCACATCAGGCCGGCGGGCAAGAAGTGCGCGGCCGTCTCCGACCGGCACAGGGCGATCCAATCGAAGGGTCACCACGCGCAGACCGGCTTGTTGTGGCAAATCTGCAGGCACTCTTCCGGTCAGGAGCGCGAGGCGGAAAAGCGCTGCATCGCGTTGGGCGCGAAGCGGCGAAAGCGTCGCCACCTGTTGGCTGCGGAGGGCGGAGGCGCGCGATACATCCAGCCGGGTCGTGCGTCCTGCCTCGAAGCGTTTGTTGGTGAGATCGACGGTTTTATCGAGCAGGCCCACCGTGCGCTCGGCCACCGCAATCCGCTCGGCGGCCGATGAAGCGTCGGCATAAGCCCGCACGGTCTCCGCCACGATCGCAACACGCATCGCGTCCGCCGCGGCCAAGGCTGCAGCGGCATCGGCATGTGACGCTTCTATGGTTCGCTTCACTCGGCCGAAAAGATCGACCTCATAGGAGACACTTAGGCCGACATCGACCTGCCAATCCTCCGCCGGAGCGCCCGGAGCACGCTGTCCGATAGGGGTACGACCATAGGTGCCCCTGGCATCGATCTGCGTCTGCGGCAATGCCAACGACCGGCTCTCCCGCAGCGCTGCGCGAACCTTTTCCCAATTCGCGAGCGCAACCCGCAGATCCGTGTTTGCCTTCAGGGCATCGATCACGAGCTGATCGAGCACTGGGTCATCATAAAGCCGCCACCAATCATCCTTCGGCGCTTCCGGAATTACTGTGCCGGGCTGGGCCGCTATGAAGCTGTGTTCGGCGCCCACGGGCAAGGTAGGGCGCTTGTAATCCGGCCCGGCCGCGCATGCGGCGAGCGCAAGCAGTGCTGCTGATGTCAATATTGTCCGGAGGTGTCGCATCGCGCTTACTCCGCTGCCTTAACGGCCGCGGCTGAATGACCGCCGCCTTCGGCCCGCCGCTGGCGCCAGCGGGCCATTTTTTCCGAGAGATTACGGGTGGTGATGTAGAAGATGGGCGTAAAGACGAGACCGAAGAAGGTCACGCCCAGCATACCGAAGAACACGGCTGTTCCCAACGCCTGCCGCAATTCCGATCCCGGGCCCGTCGCCGTGACCAGCGGGATCACACCCAGAATGAACGCAAAGCTGGTCATCAATATCGGCCGCAACCGGGTCTGCGCAGCCCGAACCACCGCGTCGATGGGATCAAGACCGTCCTCTTCCGCCTGCTTGGCAAATTCCACAATCAGGATCGCATTCTTGGCGGCAAGACCGATCAGGACAACCAAACCTATCTGCGTCAGTATATTGTTGTCCATGCCGCGCAATTGCACGCCCGCCATGGCGGCCAGCAGCGTCATCGGCACGATCAGGATGATCGCGAGCGGCAACATCAAACTCTCAAACTGCGCCGCGAGAACAAGGAAGACGAACAGGGTGGCCGCGGCAAACACCATGATCGCAGCATTGCCTGCCAGTTTCTGCTGATACGCCACTTCCGTCCATTCGGTGGTGACTCCGGGCGGCAGGTCCGCCGTCAGCTTTTCCATCGCCGCGATCGCCTGCCCGGAGCTGTGGCCCGGCGCGGTATCGCCTTCGATATCGATCGAGGGGTACAGATCGTACCGCATCGCGCGATACGGACCGGTTTTGTATTTCAGCGTCGCGACCGCACCCACTGGCACCATTTCGCCCGAAGCCGACCGTGTCTTGAGAAGGGAAATATCGCTTTCATCATCGCGAAACGGAAGGTCGGCCTGCGCGATAACGCGATAGGTGCGGCCGAGAAGATTGAAGTCGTTGACATAGGCCGAGCCGAGATAGACCTGCAGCGCCTCGAACACCTTGGCCGGCGACACGCCGATCATATCCGCCTTGACGCGATCCACGTCAGCATAGATGCGCGGGGCGGCCACCTCGAATTTGGTATGGACTCCCGCCAGCGCCGGATCCTTGCGCGACGCATCGACGATACCCCACACTATTTTATTGAGCGCGTCATAGCCGCGTCCCGACCGGTCCTGTACTTCCAGCTTGAAGCCGCCCCCGGTCCCGATGCCGCGGATAAGCGGCGGCGGTATGATGAAAATGCGGGCTTGATCAATCGAGCCGGCGATCTTCATCGCCTGATCGGTGATCATCTTGCCGGTGTAGCCATGCTTCAACCGCTCGTCGAAACTGTCGAATACGAGAAATGCGGCAGCCGAATTTGGTGCCATGGTGCCTGATGGCCCGTGATAGCCCGCCAGCATCACTGCACCCTTCACACCCGGGATCTTCATCATCTTGTCTGCGGTTTCACGTAGGATCGTGTCGGTCCTGGCCAGTGATGTGCCCGGCGGCGTCTGGACTGCCGCCAATATATAACCCTGATCCTGGCTTGGCACGAAGCCCGTCGGCGTCATCGTGAAAACGATGCCGGTCAGGATGATCAATCCCCCGTACAGCCACAGCATTCCCGTCCGCGCCCCTAACAGGTGCCGCGTGGTCGTGGCGTACCAGCCGCTCAGGCGATCGAAACCGGCATTGAACCGCTTGCCGCCCCAATACGCCATGCGCACCCAACGGCCGTCGGGCTCGTCCTCAAGCTTGGGCTTGAGAAGCAGTGCCGCCAACGCCGGGGAAAGAGAAAGGGACAGGATGAGCGAGATGATCGTCGCCGACGAAATCGTCACCGCAAACTGACGATAGAATTCACCGGTAAGCCCGGTCAGGAACATGGTCGGCACAAATACGGCGCACAGCACCAAGACAATCGCGATCAGCGCCGTCGATACCTCGTCCATTGACCGGTGCGCTGCGGCACGCGGGGAAAGGCCTTGCTCCAGATTTCGCTCCACATTCTCCACCACGACGATCGCATCGTCCACGACGATGCCGATCGCCAGCACCAGCCCGAACAGGGAGAGGTTGTTGAGCGAGTAGCCCGCCGCAGCGAGCACCGCGAAGGTGCCGACCAAGGACACCGGTATGGCCAGCACCGGTATGACCGCCGCTCGCCAGCTCTGCAGGAATATCAGGATCACGATGACCACCAGCACCACAGCTTCGAGGAGCGTGTGTTGAACGGCCTTGATCGATTCGCCGATAAATTGAGTGGGATTGTAGATGACCCTATATTCCATTCCCTTTGGAAAATGGGTCGACATATCCTTCAGTTCGCTCAGAACCGCATTGGCGGTGGCAAGCGCATTACTGCCGGGCCGCTGGAAGACACCGATACCCAGCGACGGTTGACCAGACAGATACATGTTGATGCCGTAGTCGTCGGCACCCAGCTCCACGCGCGCCACATCTGACAGGCGTATGAGACGGCCGTCACCATCGCTCTTGATGATGATGTTGGCGAATTCATCGGCAGTCTTGAACCTGCCCTGGGCTTCAAGGTTGAGCTCGTAGGCAGGCGCGCTGGCCTCCGGCGGCCTGCCGATCGAACCCGCCGCAACCTGCACATTTTGGGAACGTAGCGCGTCGACGATCTCGCCAGCCGTCAGGTTGCGCGCAGCAGCGCGGCCAGGATCGATCCATACCCGCATCGCATAGTCCCGCGCGCCGAAGATGCGGACCTCTCCCACGCCATCGAGGCGTGCCAGACGGTCCTTCATTTGCGTCAGGGCATAATTCGACAAATAGGAGGTAGGCAATGAATTGCCGGGCGAAATCAGATTGGCGACAAGGATGAAATCCGGCGTCGTCTTCCGCGTCACCACCCCCTGCCGCCGCACTTCTTCGGGCAATCTCGGTTCAGCCAGCGCGACGCGGTTCTGGGTCAACACCTGTGCTTCGTCCAAATTGGTGCCAAGCTTGAAGGTTACGGTGATGATGAGTTTGCCGTCGCCCGTCGACTGGCTCGACATGTAGAGCATGTTGTCGACGCCGTTGATCTCCTGCTCCAGCGGCGCCGCGACCGTCTCGGCGATCGTCTCCGAGGAGGCGCCGGGATAGGTGGCACTCACCGTGACGGTGGGTGGAACAACCTCTGGATACTGGGCGACAGGCAGGCCGAAGAAAGCCAGCGCACCGACGATGGAGATGACTACCGCGATCACGCCCGCGAATATCGGCCGCTCAATGAAAATATGGCTGAGACGCACGATCTCTTACCTTTTCTATCTCAATCGCGGCGAGAGCGGCGGTAGCGCCCCTTCAGGCGCATCACCACACGGGCCGGCGAACTATTCAGTCGGCCAGCGTGGCCTGAGAAGGCGGCGGAGCAGCAACCGCTTGATCCGCAATCGCCTTGGGGATGCCGATATGCCCGGCGACCATCTTCACCGCTGCGCCCGGCTGCACGAGCTGTGTTCCTTCAATGACCACCAAGTCCCGAATACCAATGCCGGAACGAATGACCCGTAGGCCGTTGGCAAGCGCGCCAACCTCGACGGGTTTCGCTACCACCGTTCCATCCCTCTGAACGACATAGACAATCTTGCGGGTTTGATCGGTCACGACCGCCCCATCGGGCACCAAGAGGGCCTTGTGCGGCACACCGCCGCCCAGGCGCATATTGCCGAACATGCCGGGCACCAGAAAATATTGCGGGTTGGCGATTACCGCACGGCCGCGAATTGTGCCCGATCCATTGTCGATCGCGTTATCCGTGAAGTCGACCTTCCCTTTCCACTTATAGTCAGTTTCGTCCTGCAAACGGACTTCAGCCTGATCGATGGCGGCTTGTTGGCGCTGGTGCTTCAGATATAGCGCCTCCGATCCATCGAAAGAAAAGTAGATCGGATCGAGCGCGTTGATCGTGGTCAGGATCGTCGCGGCCGAAGCACTGTCGCCCGCGACCAGATTGCCAACATCGACACGGCGATCGGACACACGGCCGGTGATCGGCGCGCGAACCTGGGCGAATTCGACATCCAGCTTCCGCGCGCGCACCGCTGCCTGGGCGGCCGCAAGCTGCGCCTGCGCTGATTGGACACGGGCACGCAGGCTATCGACTTCCTCTGCACTTACGGCGTCGTCCGCGATCAGGCGGGTGGCACGTGCCAGCTCTGCCCGAGCCAGATTGAGGGCGGTAGCCGCGTTCGCGACCTGCGCCTGCGCCTCATCGAGCTGGGCGGTGAAAGGGCGTGGATCGATCGTGAACAGGAGTTGGCCTTGCTTCACGATGTCGCCATCCTTGAAATGAATGCCGACAAGCTGCCCTGACACGCGAGGGCGTACCTCCACCGCCTTCGATGCCTGGAATCGCCCTACATAATCGTCCCAGTCCAATACCATCCGGGAAATAGGCCGAGCCACCGTGACGGTGGGAGGCGGAGGAGCCACCTGATCTCCCGTACCATTCCACCAGCGAACAGAAAGCCAGATCAGGAGAAGGCCAAGGGCAGGCAGGGCGAGGTAGAGTGGTTTCCGGCGTTGTGAGGCGGCGGGGGCTACCTGCTCTTTGTCCGAACCCGTTCCTATTTTGGAGAAGTACATGAACTCGCTCGCACTTTACAAAAATGTTACAGACCGGTACGTATCTTGCCTGGGACGTACCGGTCTGTTACATAGCTGTCAAGCGGTGAGGATGAAATTGGCGTGGCTACAGAGAAAGTCACTCGATGCTGCCCCGAAGGCGGGGAGCACATGATTAGGAAAAATGCGGCTTCGAAGATTTTCGATACCGCCAGGAATTTATTCTACACGCGCGGCGTAAGAGCTGTGGGCGTTGACGAGATCGTGTGTGAGGCAGGCGTCACCAAGCCCAGCCTCTACAGAGCTTACAAGTCCAAGGACGATCTGGTTGCCGCCTGCCTGCAGCAAAGCGCCACCGATGCCCGCTCGGAAGTATCCGCTGTGATCGAAGCTTCGGACTCCTGCCCACGGAAGCAGCTTAGCGCCTTGTTCCGCCACTATGCGAACAAGATACGGCATCCCGATTTCCATGGCTGTCCGATGAGCAACTTTTCCGTCGAAATGCGCGAACCTGGTCATCCGGGCCATATCATTGTGGAGGAATGCAAGGCGGAACTGCGCGCTACGGTAGGGAATCTCACGCGGAAGCTCGGCGTGTCCAATCCGGACGCACTTGCAGACGGGCTGGTTCTGGTGATCGAGGGTGCCATCGCGTCCTATCATGTGTTCGGAAGCCAGGGCCCTGCCGTTTCCCTGATCGATACGTGCGAGACGCTTGTCGCATCCCACATACAACAGATCGGGCATTAGGATTTTAACATATCGGCTTTGATTTCTGCGCAGAGTGAAACGCGTCGGGCAGCCGAGCATGACATTCTGGCGGAAGACTCGGTCGGCGAGGTGTGCATCGCAGCACCAGGGATCAGTACTCGTATTTTCGTCAGAGAAAGGACCTGGTCAGGCGAATAAAAGCGGGCGACGGGATCGCTACCAGTACCTGCTTTGGCGGAGCTCCATCAGGCTTCCGTCACGCTCGGATTGTGCGCGGGTCATCCAATTGGCGTAGGACTGCCCGGGACTGGAACTGGCATACCAGCTCTGAAAGTCCCGGGCTTCACACGTCGCCCATTAAGGCAGGGAATAAGCGATCAGCGTGTCGCTGTGGCCAGATTGGATACCTCCATGTCCACCCGCGGCAATTACCACCATCTGACGCTTGCGACTAGGTGACCAGAACGTCATGGGAGTGGCGTTGCCGCCGGCCGGGAGACTATCCTTCCACAATTCCCGGCCGGTCTTGATATCGAATGCGCGGAAGCGATGTTCCTGCGTCGCACCGATGAAGGCCAGACCCGATGCGGTCACGACCGCCCCGCCAATGTTCGGAACGCCCATGGGTATCGGCAGCCCAATGCTTATCCCCAGAGGCCCGCTGTCGCGCGCCGTGCCGAACGGTTTGCTCCACAGCAGCTTTCCGGTGTTGAGGTCCACCGCACCGACCAGACCGAACGGCGGCTCCTGACATGGTACGTCCAGCGGCGACAGGAAAGGAGACGTGATCGTGGCATAGGGCGTTCCGCCTTGCGGCACCGTCCGCGCAACGGTTTCGAACGTCGGCTTGTCGGCTGCCTTTATACCAAGCCGATCGGCTTCTGCGCGAGGCATGAGTTGCAGGTAGTTCATGACCGCCGATGTGTTCACGAACACGATCTGGCGCACGGGGTCCACTGCAACGCTGCCCCAGTTCATTCCGCCAAGCGTGCCCGGCCACTGGATGGTCGGTTTATCCGATCCGACAGCTGTCATCGAGCCCTCATACCGCGCGCGCTTGAATTCGATGCGGCACCAGGCCTGATCAATCGGCGTAAGACCCCACATGGTCCGTTCGCTGGGCTGCGGCGGCATAAGCAACGGCATCCCGGTTGAAAATGGCTGGGTGCGGGAATAGCGTTCTCCCGTCGCATTCCCAATGGCGACGGGCCGCTCGGTCACTTCCCGCAACGGACGTCCGGTGCGACGGTCGAGGACGAAAAGCTCACCGCGCTTCGTTGCTTGCAGCAAAGCAGGCGTGCCGTCCGCCAGATCGACCAGCACAGGCTGCGACGTCACGTCATAATCCCAAAGGTCGTGATGGACGGTCTGGAAACTCCAGCGCGGCCGTCCCGTTTCAGCATCGAGCGCAACGACGGAACTGGTGTAGCGATCCATCGCTTCCGTGCGATGGCCGCCCCAATAGTCCGGCGTTGCGTTGCCCAGCGGCACATAGACGAGACCAAGCGTTTCATCGGCGCTGGAGATGCCCCAGCTGTTGGGCGTACCCGGCGTGTAGGTTTCGCCAGGCGCCGGTGCACCGATCCGATCGGGGCGCCCCATATCCCAAGCCCATGAAAGCTTGCCGCTCACCGCATCGTAGGCGCGGATCACGCCCGAGGGTTCGCCTTCGCGCTGTCCGTCAACGACCTGGCCACCGACCACGAGCTTTCCGCGAATGAGCGTCGGCGGCGATGTGACATTGTAGTACCCCGTCGGCGCCGCACTCATCCCTTCGTTCAGATCGACAGTGCCGTTGCGGCCGAAATCGGTACAGAGCTTGCCGTTTGCCGCGTCCACGGCAATCAGGCGCCGGTCGATCGTGGCAGTATAGATGCGGTCGGCGCAAGGCAGGCCGGGCTGCGCATCGGAACGATGGAAGTAAACTACGCCACGGCAGGTCTGGGAGAGGACCCCGGTCGGGTCCACATGCGCGGTGAAACGCCACAGTTGCTTTCCGGTTGTGCCGTTAAGAGCGACAAGATCGCCGTATCCTGCGCAGAAATACAGGGTTCCGTTCACCTCCAGGGGCGTCGCTTCGAATGTCGCAGGCAGACCGCCGGGTGCCTCGCCCAGGTGATAGGTCCATGCCCGCTTCATCCCACCCACGTTGTCGAGATTGATCTGCGTCAGCGGTGAATAGCGAGAGCCACCGGCGTCCCGGCCATAATGTGCCCAGCCCGATTGCGCAGTGTCCCCCGGCGTACCCAGAGGCCCGGAGGCGCCAAGCTGCCGGTCATTCCAGAACACCCAGCCAGCCCCGATCACGGCCGCTGCCGCAACAATCAGGAATACTCCACGGGTCACTGCGGTGGAACGAGAGCGCCCGACCCAGCCACGAAACCATGGGGTTAGCATCCACAGACCAAAGCCGCAGAACAGGCCAAGACGAGCCACCAGTGCCCAACCATTGAAACCGGATTCCCACAGGCCCCACAGCAGTGTCGCCACCAGGAAAAGTCCAAAGACGGACAGTGCCCGGGCCGATTTCCGCCAAACGAGCACGGCGGTAACCACCAGCACCACGGCTGCCAGCACATAGTAAAGCGATCCACCAACGATCGCGAGGCGGAGACCGAGCCAACCGAGCGCCAGTCCTGTCACCGCCAGGACAGCGGCAAATATCCGATTGATTATAGACACGTAGTTCTAACCCCCTCCAGGCAACGGGGAACATCGTCCTCCGGTCACCGCTATCCGCTCAAAGACCGCGCGCGGCCCTTCTCCCATAATTGAGTGCAATTGCATGGCAAGATTTGATTTTCCACTGCCACAGCACTGGGCATGCTGTAATGCAATGCCATCTGACCTAGATCGCGCGGGCGTCCAAATCCCGGCGGACGCCGGGTCACGAACCGGCAACGGCTGATTTCATCGCCATGGCTCGGGGTACGGACTGACCGACACGCTCCGGCGGATGGCTGGGTGGCCGCCCTCTGTCAGCTTTCAGCCAGGCGATCCACCAGGGATGCAGGAAGGCCATCGAGATCATCGGGCGTATCGATATCGAACGCCACGCCCGGCAACTCCAGCACATTCCTCTCGCCGATTTGCGGCGCGTGCAGGCGCCTGCTTTCGGGACCAAAGCAGAAATTGATGACCCGGCCGGCAGGCAGGGCCATGGCATTGGTGCCCGTTCCTGCGCGGTCCGTCGCCATCGCGCCTCCCGCCTTTTCCGCTGCGGCAAGAAACCCGTCCACGTCCTCTGGCGACAACAGGGGCAGGTCGGCATGGATGATCAGGCGTTTAGCACCGATGTGATCGTTCGACCAACGTTCAAGCGCTGCGTTGAGCCCGATGCCGACGTCGCGCACCCTCCTGCCCTGCCACCCCTGCAACGGATTTGGCGCAAGAAGCGATAACTCCGCGATCGAATGACAGCGTTCAAGCACCGACAGCACATGCCGCGCCATGGCGTCGGACAGTAACTGCCGCTGTTGCGGGGTGAGCACGCCGGACAGCCGGGATTTTGCCGCAGTCCCCTGCTTCAAGGGTACAATTGCGTGCCAGGCTTTCATCCCTTAAGGATGCGCGAAAGGTCGAGCGCGGCCTGCGCCACACGCATGCGGTCATCGACATTCTGCATAAGCGTGTGGGTGCGCGAAACAGCAATGCCGGCTGGCGCGCTATCGCCGGCATCGATCACCATGCCATCCAGCAACGGGAAATAATGCTCGGCGATGGCGGCATTGTCCGTTGCAAGCCCGAGCTCTGTCATGATCTTCGCCGTTGGTCCTTTGACCGCCTTTCCGCCGATCAGAGGAGAAACGGCCACCAGCGGCACCTTCCTCGCCTCCAGCGCCCGCCGTATCTGTGGAACCGCCAGGATCGGGTCGATGCTCAACCACGGATTGGACGGGGCCAGCAAGATGTGGTCAGCGGCAGCAATGGCTTCCACCACACCGGGAGCGGCCACCGCTTTCGCAGCGCCGTTGAACCGGATGCGCGTCACGATCGGCCGGCACTGCTTTTCCACAAAGTAGTGCTGGAACGGCAGCGTCCCTTCATCGCAATCGACCAATGTGGCAACCGCATCGTCACTCATGGGCAGGATCATCAGACCAAGGCCCCATGCACGGCCGAAGTCGGCCGTTACTGCGCTGAGGCTTCGCCCCCGTCCCCTTGCGGCACCGCGCAGCACATGCAGGGCCAGATCGCCGTCACCCAGGTTGAACCAGTCGTCCGCTCCAAGGCTGCGAATGGCCGCCATGAATGACCAGGTCTCGCCCTCTCTCCCCCACCCCAGCTTGGCGTTGGACTTGCCGGAAAGGGTGTAGAGCAGTGTGTCGATATCGGGTGATATCGGCAAGCCGAAGTGCTCGAAATCGTCGCCGGTGTTGACGATGGCAGTCAGCTGGCTTCCACCAAGCAGACGATAAACGCCATCCACCAGTTTGGCACCGCCGACACCGCCCGTCAGAACTACAACACGCCCGGTCACCGGAACAGGTCCTGTTCCAGTGGACGAACCAGCGCTCCGGCAGTGGTGTCCATCGCCGCTTCGAAAGACAGCCCGCGCACGAGGGCGGCGGGAATGCCTTGCGAAGCTTCACCCATTACCAGTCCGGCAGCCGCCGCCACAGCATCCGCTGTAGCCGGGCAGGTGACCTGCAGGACCCGTCCGTCCCGGTCAGTTTCGCCTCGCTGGTCCCGTGTTGCGGCAATGCCGGCCACGCCGATCGCCACATTGACCGTGCCCGTTCGCCATGCCCGACCGAAGCTGTCGGAAATGATCACCGCCGGCCGGTGACCGGCCTTTCGTTCGATTGCATCAGCAATGTGGCGCGCGCTTTGATCGGGATCTTCCGGAAGCAGCAGGATCTGCCCTTCCCTGCCCGGGCCGAGATTGGAGGCGTCAATCCCGGCATTGGCCATCACATGGCCCAGGCGATGGCGCGTTATGAGCACCTCGGGGATGGCACGCAGCACTTCACTGGATTCGCGCAGCACCATCTCCACGACGCGGGGATCCTTCCGTACGCGACCGGCAAGGTCCCGCGCGCGCTCCGAAGGCACGACATCGGCAAGCACAATGAAGCGGCCTTCCGCCTTGGAAACGATCTTCTGCGCAACAACAACAATGTCTCCGTCAAGTGGCGACGTTCCTTGCGCGCACAAATGCCTTGCCAGCAGCGAAGGCAGGTCCGCACCAACCTCGATCTCGTGCAGCCCGAGTACCGGCAGAATACTCAACATGGGAAAGCCTGTTTCTTGCGAATGGCCAAACGCCTCAGGCATCTGCGCTTTCCGGCTGCGCGGACGCAACGCTTTGATACAAAGTGCCGCGTTGGACGAGTGTCCGTCCGATGGCCGAAACGGCCTTGCGCGCCAGATCGAGATCCAGGCACTGGCCGTTCACCCCCCCTGCGGCGCGCGTGATGGATTCATCCATCAGGGTTCCGCCCAGATCATTGGCGCCAGCGTTCAACATGGAAACCGCGCCGTCGAGGCCCAGCTTAACCCAGCTCGACTGGATGTTGTCGATGGCGCCGTCCAGCGCGATCCGGCCTACCGCGTGCATCAGCACGGCTTCCCGCCAGCTCGGCCCCGATCGGGTCAGGCCCTTGCGCCAGTTCGGCGCTTCGACGTGAACGAACGGCAAAGGCACGAACTCCGTGAATCCTCCCGTTTCCAATTGGAGGTCCCGCAGCAGCAGCAAATGCGATGCCCAGTCATCATAGCTTTCCACATGACCGAACATGATTGTCGAGGTCGTGCGCAGGCCAACCCCATGTGCAGCCCGCATCACGTTCACCCACTGAGCCGTGTTCACTTTGTCCGGGCAGATGTGCGCGCGCACGTCGTCCACGAGGATTTCCGCAGCGGTTCCGGGCAGCGAAGACAGGCCCTCATCGCGCAAGGCCGCCAGGAAGTCGGCATGGTCCAGGCCCAATGTGGTGGCGCCATGGTCGATCTCTAGCGGTGAAAAGGCATGGACGTGCATCTGCGGCACCGCCTGCTTCACCGCCCGCACAATGCCAAGATAAGTATTGCCGTCATAGCTGGGGTGGATCCCGCCCTGAAGGCAAACCTCGGTCGCGCCTCGATCCCATGCTTCGGCGCTGCGCTGTGCGACCTCGGCGAAATCGATGGCGTAGGCAGGACCACGCTCACTGCGGGTGCTCCCCTTGGAAAAGGCGCAGAAACCGCACCGGTACAGGCAGATGTTGGTATAGTTGATGTTCCGGTTGACGACATGGGTCACCACGTCGCCGCGGCGCTGCGCGCGCAGATTGTCGGCCAGCGCACGAACCGCTTCCAGGTCCTTCCCTTCTGCGTTGAAGAGGCGCGCCACTTCGGGCGCAGAAAGGTGGCTGCCGGATTCGGCCCGGCGCAGGGTCCGGACGATCGCGGGATCGCGGCCGGTCACTACCGGCGGAGCGGTATATGCCGCGGGGATGGGGTGACCGGTCCCAGCCGTCCAGTCGTTTTCCCGCACAAACCCTCTACCATCGACCGCGCGCCGGATTACGGTGTGCAGCGATGCATCTGCCCAGCCATCGAGCGCGCGGACAAAGGCCGGGCCGATGGCCAGCCGCTGGCGCAGCATCCGGCTCGCAGCGGCCGTCTGCTGCTCCAGCACACGCAGGTGCGGCCAGGGTGCTTCCGGATTGACGTGATCGGGCGTAACCGGCGACACACCACCCCAGTCGTTCACACCGGCACGAACGAGTTCCCGCAGCGAATCCGATTGTAGGTTCGGCGGCGCCTGGATGGTCATCTGCGCGCCCAGGATCAACCGCGCCGCCGCGATGGTCCAGAGATGCTCCTCCAGCAACGGTTCAGCAGCCGCCGCCATGCGCGTTTCCGCCTTGGCCCGGAAGTTCTGGATGATGACTTCCTGGATATGTCCATATCGCGCATGCAGATCGCGTATCGCCATCAGCGCCTCGATCCGTTCGCGCCGGGTCTCCCCGATTCCGATCAGGAGCCCGGTCGTGAAGGGGACACGCGCCTCCCCGGCCAGCCGGATGGACTCCAGCCTTGCGGCCGGAACCTTGTCCGGGGAACCGAAGTGTGGTCCGCCCCTTTCGCACAATCTTTCGGATGCGCTTTCGAGCATGAGTCCCATCGATGCGGACAGCGGGCGCAATCTGGCATAGTCGGCCGCGCTCAACAGGCCCGGATTGAGATGCGGCAGCAGAGACGTGTTGTCCAACACAGTCCGCGCCGCATCCGCCAAGTAATCGATCGTGCTGGAATAGCCATGGTCAGACAGCCACTTGCGCGCTGCCTCATACCGCGCTTCCGGTCTGTCACCGAGCGTGAACAGCGCTTCCCGGCAACCGGCGGCCTCCCCCTCACGCGCAATCGCCACGACTTGATCTAGCGTCAGGTAGGACGCCTCCACCCGCGATGGTGCCGTGGCGAAGGTGCAATAATGGCAAACGTCGCGACACAGGCGGGTGAGCGGAATGAAAACCTTCCGAGAATAGGTCATCGCCGGCCCGTGCCCCGCCAGCGTCAACGCTTCCGCCTCCGCTAACAGGCCCGCAAGCGGGCGATCGAGCGCCCGCTGCCAGGATTCGGTACCCATATCTAAGTCGGCCATATGTTTTCTGCTCAAAAAGGCACGTATCTCATTCGACGGGCGGCGTCAGGTCGCCGGTTATCCGGATGCCTGCCCCATCTACCTTGTAAGTCTTGTTCAGGAAGATCAGGATCGATGTCATCGCTTCCGCCGCCGCGGAGTTGACCAGCGCGCCCGCATGCAGACCGCGGAGGCCCATCGCCTCCGCCAGTTCGACCACCGCAGAGCGCGCGGCCTTATCATCGCCAAACACAAGCACGTCGCAGCCGACATCGATATCCTGCGCAAGTTTGTGGGCCGCCACGTTGTGGAACGCGGAAACGACCTGGACCCCATCGCCCAGCAGCGCCTGCGCTCGCACTGCGGCAGACCCTTCGGCCGGCAACTGCACCCGCATCACGCGCGGTGGCACCAGCGGCACCGTCGTATCGACAACCAGCTTTCCAGCCAGATGCGGCGCGATATCGCGCAATGTCGCTTCCTGCGCGCCGAAGGGCACCGTCACGATCGCGATTTGGCCTTGCGCGGCGGCATCAGCATTGGTGGCGCCGCTTATGCCATACCCCAGGTCGACCGCCTTTTCAGCGGCGCTACCGGCATGCCGCGATCCAATAATCACCGGCACACCCGCGCGCGCCAGCCTCCATGCAATGGCCGCACCCAGGTGCCCCGTACCCCCTATGACAGCAACCGTCTTCGTCATTTCAGAACACATTCCTTGCTAGTTACACGGCATCGCGCGGTGCGGCCAATCCGCGGATTGTAATCCGTTCGATCACGGCCAACTCGCGCGCTGTTTCATCCCTGCCATAAGCTCTGCGATGCCAGGCGATGGCGAACCCAATGCGACTCCAAACTTTAAGGCGATGCGGTTGGTAATGCGCCAACCACTTGCCGTTTTTCGCCATTCATCCTTTGCGCCGCCCACGATCGTGATGTCGGCAGGATCGGTCAGCTTGCGATCGGGCCGCGCTGTCCAGTGCCAACCAGTGACATGGGCGTGGCTCTTGGCAACATCGCCGGTGATCTGGATCATGACGTTGGTGTAGCAATGCGCCGTCTGCGCTACCTCTTCTGTAAAGCCGGTGTAAAAGGCGTGGATCGCAGCACGGCCTTCGATCGGCCCCGTTCCGTAATCCATCACCGCATCGTCGGCGAAAATTTCCTCCGCAACATGTTCGTTCTGGCCCATATCCAGCAGGTACGCGTAACGATAGAGAGTTTCCTCGATCAGCGTACGGTCATCCACCATCGTCGCACCCTCCAATCGTCGCTCCCGATCGACACTCTGCCGGTGTCGTTGATGAAAGTGCCACCGCCGAATATCCGTTTGCCTATCCGGCGACATGTGCAGCAACAATTATCAGATGCACATACACGAGCACGATCCGCCGAAACAGGTGGACGGCCTGCGCCGTCGTGCGCGATTTGCTGGAGAGATGCATTGACGCACGCACTGAAAGGCCAGGTGGCTATCGTGACCGGTGCAACGCAGGGGTAGTTAGCGATGATGCTGGCTATATCAACGGTCGGACGATCCAGGCGAATGGCGGCTGCGCGTCGTTCCCGTGCGCCTTTCTTCACCAAGAGCCAAAGTTTCAAACTCGCCGGCAACAAGCATGGCAGCGACAGCCCTATGGTGCTGGCCTGCCTGGCGCCATATCCGATCAACTCTATGGAAGGGGAATAGAACCGCGATGAAGATCAACCTTTCGATACCGCGGACGCTGGAAATTCCGGCGCTTTGCCAGCCGTGGGAAAAGTCGGTAACGCACGTCGAGGTGCGCAACGCCATGCAATTGGTGGATACACTCGGCTTTCACAAGGCCGTGCTGGGTGAGCACTACATCATACCCAAGGATCACATCGCGCTCAGCGGCGCATTCTGGCATCATGGCACCGGCGCCCTGTCCGCCGTTGCGGGGATGACGGAGCGCATTCATCTCGGTTCCTCGATCACTATATTGCCGCTTCAGCATGCGGTCGTCCAGGCCAAGGCATGGTCCACGCTGGACTGGTACAGCGGCGGGCGGGCCATTCCGGTCGTTGCGGTGGGCTGGCTCAAGGAAGAATTCGAAATGCTCGGCGTTCCATTTCACGAACGCGGGAAGATGATGGACGAATACGTCCAGGCAATTTTGTCGCTCTGGTATGACGAAGATCCGGTGTTTGAGGGCAAGTACGTCAGCTTCCGCGACGTCGGGTACGAACCAAAACCTGTGAAAGGCAGGATTCCGCTGTGGTTCGGCGGGGACAGCGAAGCCCCTTGGAAGCGAGTGGCCAAGTGGGGCGACGGATGGCAGCCAGCCTTCAGCCAACCTGAAAAGTTCCCAGAAATCATGGATTTCATCCGGTCTCAGCCCGAATATGATGGCCGCCCTCTCGGTCTTTTTTTCCCCATTGAAGCGATGCGAGTGGGTGAAGGTCATGTCGAAACGAACGCTGCCGACACCGCGGGCAGCTGGAACGTCCAGAAGACCATCGATTTGTGCGGCTGGCTTGCGGCAAAGGGCGTTACCGAAACCATAATTCCCTTGCCGCCACTCAAGGATTTCGTCGAATATTGCGACTACCTTCGGTGGATAGGCGAAGAGATTATTCCGCGCGTGGGTTCATTGTAACGCCGCAGCCGCCATAGTCAGTCGCAATATCAGATTGATATGTTGAGTATTTGTGGTGGCGCTGGGTAGGCACCATTGTGCCCCTTGCCGATCCTATCTCAAAATCGAAAACAGGACGGAAGACGATGGAACCACTCCAAAAGCACTTCGGCCTTTCCGGGAAGGGAGCGGTCGTCACCGGTGCGGCCCGCGGCATTGGACGGGCGATTGCCGAAACCCTTGTCGATTGTGGCGCAGCCGTCGTGATCGTCGATCGCGATGCGGAGGGCGCGGCTTCGGTCGCAACCGCGATCCGGGCCAATGGCGGCACAGCCCATTCGCTTCAAATGGACGTTGCCGACGAATCATCCATTACCGAAGGAATAGCTGCTGCCGCCAAATTGCTGGGCTCGGTCGATATCCTGGTGAACAACGCCGCGATGATCGGAATGATGTCGATCGAACAACAGACCATGGCGTTCTGGGACAGGATGCAGGCGGTAAACGTTCGCGGTGTATTTCTCTGCACGCGCGCGGCCGCGTCGCTGATGCAGGCGCAAGGCGGAGGCGGCCGCATCATCAACATCTCGTCGTTTGCCGCGCTGCATCCCAGCATGGACGGTGCGGCGTCCTATTGCGCGTCGAAGGGAGCGGTAAACGCCATGACGCGCGCCATCGCCTATGACCTCGCGCCGCACGAAATCACGGTCAACGCGATCATGCCGCACGCCATTTCCCATCCCGGAGCGATCATGCAGTTCGAAGAGCACGGAATACCCTTCCCGGGCGGCCCATCGCTGGACTCAAGCCGGTATCGATTATCCCATGTCGGCGTACCGGCCGATATCGCCGGGATGGCGGCGTTCCTCGCCGGCCCCAGCGCATGTTATATTACCGGACAGGCATTTCTGCTGGACGGCGGCTTCAGCATATCCTGACTGAGACGGCGCGCCGCCAAACATGACGAGACGCGGCCCCACCGCGCCCTGGATTCGGGGCGCGGATCGGCACGGCGATCGGACGAAAAGATACAGCTCGTCGGAATCGGGCAGTATAGCCCCCCTCCACCGATAGGCGCGATGCAGCGGTCCTACATTCTAGCTGTTCATCGAGTAGTCGTCGCTGCGGCGCTGCAGCTGGCTTCGGAGTCCTAAATTTCCTGAGTGGAGCCGATGATGCCGATTAGGGTGGGGAAAGCCAGAATTAGCCGGGTGGAAGAGCAGCGGCACACGGTACCGATTGCGGTGCTGGTTAAGGACGCACCGCCTATAGACGATATTCTCTCTGCGCTACCGCATGATTATTTCAATCCCATTGCGCGCAGCTTCGAATTGGTCTTCCAGAGCTGGATCGTTGAGGCTGACGGTCTCCGGATTCTGATCGATCCCTGCAACGGCAACGGCCGCCGCCGGCCCGGCATTCCGCAATTCGAAAACCTATCCACGCCGTGGCTCGAACGGTTCTCCGCGACAGGCATCGATCCAACAGAGATCGACTTTGTTTTCTGCACGCATCTCCATTGCGATCATTGCGGTTGGAATACCCGGCAAAGCAACGGCCGCTGGATTCCGACCTTTTCCAATGCACAATACCTGTTCGTCGAACGCGAATATGCGCGCTGGCGCAATGAACCCGAACCGCTGTCCGACCGGGCGCCCTACAATGAAGATGTCTTCGAGGAATCAGTGGCTCCCATCGTGGAGGCGGGGCTTGCAACCTTCATCGACACGCCGCACCGCATCTCGCCAGGCCTCGAGATTTTCGCCGCACCCGGGCATACTCTTGGCCACGCTGTCCTATTCCTGACGAGCGAGGGCGAACGCGCCTGTTTCAGCGGCGATGCATTTCACCATCCGGCCCAAGTCCATCGCCCCGAATTGCATATGGGTGGCTGCGACGACCTCTTCGCCGCTATCGCCACGCGGCAAATGCTCGCCGCGCGGGTCGAACAGGAGCGCGCGCTGTTGATCCCGGCCCATTTTGGCCACAGCCATTGTGGGCGAGTCGTACGCGCCGGGGATGGCTTTGCGTTCGTGCCGCAGGCAGGCGCATAGGGATCGGCGAATTCTGTGCGCGCTCTGTGCGCTCTGTGTGCGTTTTATCGCCTGCCGCCAGCCTTTCCTCCGATCAGAGCGAGCAGGCGTCCGACCAGGGCGGGCGATCCGTTCCACAGGTCCACCCACTCGTCTTCAGCCGGCACCATCAGCGTGCTCAACTGCATCCGGATGAGCGCTTCCGAAACCCCGAGACGGTTGAGTGGAGTGCCGAGTATCCTCTCGAAATAGTCGAAGCTCTCGTCAAGCGCCGCGCTGACAGCTGCCTTGTGCCGCACAAAGTGACTGCGGAAGAATGAGAGATAAAAGTTGGGCTCGATCTCGAGCATCGGTTCGGGAGACCGGTCCCGCGCATATTGCGAGAAGAACAACATGACTGCGCGGAACCGATCCATTGGATCTGCATGCGCTGCTGCAGCCGCATGTACGCCCTCCTCGAAATTGACGCAGATATATTCGGTGACCGCAGCGAGAACCTCCTCCTTGGTGGAGAAATTGCGGTAGAGTGTGGCGCGCGAGACATGGCTTGCCTCACATATGTCGCGCATTGTCAGGCGGTGCACGCCCCGCGTACCGACCGCACGCAACGCACCTTCGAGAATCTTGGCCAAGCTCGCCGATGAGCGATCGGCTCTGCTGCCCAGTGGGGGCGGAGCCGGTGCGCCGTGGCCTGCGACGTCACTCCCCTCGATCATGAAAGCCCGGCCGCTCGCACGCATGAAAATCCTCATAACCCCTATTGACTATATGAGACACATAATGCATCAACTGTCTCTCTGAACAAATGGCTGGACGGCCCGATCGTCACCATAAACAAGGGGAGTGAGCTATGGAAGCTGTCGCCAGGCTGCCTCGGGAGCGGCTTCGATCGCGCGAGGAATGGCGTACGCATCTCCTCACGCTGATCGATGAAGCCGCGCCAATGCTTGAGCGCGAAGCGCCCCTCGCCGATCAGCAGGGACGCCTGACCCCTCCGGTCATAGAGTTCCTGCGCGATCAGGATTTGCTCAAGCTCAAGCTTCCTGCCGCGCTCGGCGGTGCGGAGGGCGACAACGCGCTCCAGTTCGAGATCTACGAGAAGATCGCTTATTATCATGCGGCAGCTGCATGGTGCTGCTTCATCTACACCGACATCATCGCGCTGGTGTCTTCGATGCTCCCCGACGCGGGACTCGAGGTGCTATTCGCGAAAGGTCTGCCCCTGATCTGCGGCGGTGGTGGTCGCGTGCTCGGTACACTTGCAGCCGCGAACGGCGGCTACGCGGTCGAGGGCCGCTTTGCTTATGGCAGCGGCCTTTCCGGATCGGATTGGGTCGCGGTGATGGCCGCCGATCCAGCGACGCCCACGACTCCGGTCATGTGCGTCGTACCATCCGATGCGGCGCGGAGCCTGGACAATTGGAATGTTCTCGGCCTTCAAGGCACGGGAAGTGCCGATTTCGTTATAGAAGGCGCGATTGTGCCCGACGTGCTGACCTTCACAATCGGCTCCAAGCCGTTGCGGGGCGGACCGAACAGCCGGCTAGGTGTTACCGGTCTGATCGGACATACTGTGCCTGCGGTGGCGCTTGGCGTGGCGCGGCGGTCCCTGGATGATCTCGTAACATTCGCGCGAGAAAAACAGCGCGGCTATCTGGTGCGCCAGACCATCGGCGGGCGCCAAGCATTCCAGGCATTCCTCGCCACCGCGGACCTGAAGCTGAAGGCGGCGCGTGCACTGATGCTCGACAATGGCCTGCAGCTGGCCGAGGTAGCGGCATCGGGTGCCGATACCGCGCCAATGGAGGCCGAGATCCGCGCCGCTGGCACCTGGGTCACCGAACAAGCGCTGCTGATCGCAAGCGACATTATCCGCTGGGCGGGCGGTGAGGCGATCCGCCAGGGAAGCCGTTTCGAGCGCGCGCTCCGGGATATCCAAGTCGCATCTACACATTATTGCATCAGCAATACCTCGCTGGAGAGTCACGGGCAGTATTTGCTGGGCATCGCGAATATCCCGGCCGAAGCTTAAGTGCATCGCTTCCCCAAAGTGGTACGGCGAAGCGCTTGTTTATCAAGCCAATGGCTCTGACGTCGCCCTTCGATTCGAGATGAAACATGGATGATTTGGAAGCCGTCGCCCTTGCCGACCATGCACGATCCTTCGATATTGGAAGTGGACCGTTTCCGATCGACGAGGAGATCATGGCCACCGGGCAAGTGGCTGTATCGAGCTATACCTCCCAAGCTTGGTTGGACAGCGAGCTTGCAATGTTCAGGCACGTCTGGCTCAACATCGCGCGCGAGGAGGAAGTTGCGACGGCGGGCGATTGGATTGTACGCGACATAGCGCCGCTCTCCACATCGATCCTGGTCGTGCGCGATCAATCGGGGCAGCTCCGTGCTTTCCACAATGTCTGCCGGCACCGGGCGATGAAACTCGTGTGGCAACGGCAGGGCAGCGGGGGCGCCTTCGTCTGTCCCTATCATGCATGGCGCTATGGCGCCGATGGCCAGTTGAAGACGGTACCCGATCAAGACAGCTTCCCGGAACTCGACAAGGCCGCAATGGGACTCGTTCCGATCGCACTGGATGTCTGGGAAGGATTCATCTTCATCAATCTTTCGCCAAAGCCCGATCAGTCGCTCCGGGATTATCTCCAGCCGCTTTCCACCCGAATCGTCGACGCACCGTTCGAGCATTTCCCTCTGGCAATTACGATGCGGGAACGCCTCGATGCCAATTGGAAGCTGGCGATGGAAGCGCAGAGCGAGAATTATCACATCCGTGCCCTCCACAGCCGCACAGTCAGTGGCATGATGAGCACGTCCGAAAACCCATTCTGTCATGTCCTGAACTGGGAGGCGCTCGGTGCCCATGGCACCTATTCGAGCCCCGCCAATCCGGCTTTCCGTCCGTCGGCCGGCAAGGCCGTCCAGGCGTTCGCACTTCGCAGCGCCGCCTTTCTCAACGCGGCCGGCACCGATGGTGACAACCGTGTTGGCTTCGGCAGCAGCGGCGGCTTCAATCCGGCCGGAGCGGAGTTGTGGGGAGCGGACCAGATCACCATCTTCCCGAACTTCCTGCTCAACGTCAGCCCGAACGGATGGTGGCTGCATCGCTTCTGGCCGGTCACACCTGACCAAACCGATTGGGAAGCGATCTATTTCTTCCGGCGCCCAGCCAGCCTGCGAGAAAGGCTTGCGTTGGAATATTTTATCGCGTTCAATCGCGATACGCTTCTCGAGGATATGGTGGCGACGCGGGCGCAGCAGTCCGCGATGCGGTCCGGCGCGGTCACCACGATCAATTTCGGCGAGCAGGAAGCAGCATGCAGGCACATCGCTGCGGTGATAAACGCTGCGATCAGAGGCCTGGCGACAAACGGTGATCTGACTATCGGCGCTGACGAGGCGGCTGCCGTGAAGACCGCACAGAGAGGAAATCACCGATGTGGCGTGTCACCGCCTATTTGAAGCGTGCGCCGAGCGTCGTGCGCGAAGATTTTGTCGCCCGGTGGCAAGCCTTGGCCGATCGCATCGTGAGCCGTAACGGCGCCGCACGTCCCGACCGCATCGTCCTGAACCTTCCTCTCGATCCCCCACTGCCGGATCTCATCGCGATGTTTGGCGATCGTTACGATGGCCTTACCGAACTTTGGTTTCGCTCCCGCGAGGATGCAATCCGCATCCTTCTCAATCTTGAAGCGGATCCCGGCTTACGTGAACAGTCGGCGGGATTGCTCGATACCGCAGCCTGCTCACGCTGGCTAGCCAAGGTGCGCCCGGTGATTGACAAGCCAGGAACCGGCGTCCGTTTCTTCGTCGCCGGGCAGCAGGTCGACAGTCTTACCGTCGAGGAAGCGCAACGTTATTGGCATGACGTCCATCCCAGGGTGTTCGGTGATGTAGACGATTTCATGGCCTACATCACCGGCTACACCCAAATGCATGGCTCCAGCGCGCCCGAGCTCGCCGATACAACTTTGTTCGGACGATATGATTTCTACCCGATGTGCGCTGACATGGGCCTGCGCGAGCCGGCTGATGTGCCGATCGCTTATGCGTTGCCGAGCTATATGGAGATCATACGCCCCGACGAGCTGAAGTTCAGCAAGCAAGCCGAGATGCTCTCGTTTGCTTCCACGCAGCGGATCATTTTCGAATAGCCGTGCACGCTCGCCTAAACTGATACTTTCCGCCAGCGACACCAAGAGGGTAGAGATCGAAGTCGAAGATCCGATCCATCCGCTCCTTTGCTGCCTTTATCAGACGCCCGCCTCCAACTTGCAGACCCGGGTGCGGCCGTCGTTGGCGCGAACCAGCAATCCCACCATAATCGCTAGGCACGAGCTGCCCAGCATGATGGCGAAAGGGAGCTGGTAATTGCCCGTCCGAGTATAGATGACGCCGGCCATCGTCGGCGCGCCAACGACGAACACCAGATTGGCGATGCCGAACAGGCCATAGACACGACTGAAATTCTGCGCGCCAAACCGTTCCGAGAGCGTCGCGTAGAAGGCACTCACCATGCCGTTCGAAGCGACCCCGAATCCACACGCGATCGCCAGCACTACCGCATAGGACGGCTCGAAGAGGAGCCCAGCAAAGAGCAGAGCCTGGAGCCCACCATCCATCATCAGCGCGCCGATGCCGCCGAAGCGGTCCGCCAGCCAGCCGAACAGCGGCGCGCCGATCACGCCCGAAAGGCCCAGGACGGTCAGGAATGCCGCTGCCGCGAGCGGATCGAAACCCCGGCTAATGCCATAGGCGACTATGTGCGTGGACATCGCGGCGCCGGTGCTGCCGAGCAGGCATCCAATGAGCAGGACCAGCCAAAGGACAGGCCGAGCTGCGAGCGTCGCATAGGCGACAGGCAGCGCCGGAGCCTCCGCATGGCTCTGGGGGGCGCCGCCGATCGGGCGCAGTCCACGCTCCTCCGGCCTATCGATAATCATCAGCAGCGGCAGGATCAGGATCGCCATGAACAAAGCCGCGCTGCCGTAAACCAGCTTTAGCCCGCCCCATTCGAGCAACCGGGTCGCACCAAGTGGCACCAGCGCGAGTAGCGCGGGGATATTGATCAGACCCAGCACCCGGCCACGCCCCGCCGCGTACCAATGCGAGACTAGCGACGACGGCAGCATCGCTCCAAGCAGCGCATAGCCGGGCCCGATCAGCAGCGCATATGCCGCAAGCACGACATAGATATTGGGCGCGACCATGAGCGAACCATAGCCCAGCGCGCCGAGCGCCGCCCCCGCCACCATCAGCTTCCGCGTGCCAATGCGATGCACGATTCCCCCGATGATCGGCGCCCCGAGCGCCAACGCCATGAGCAAAAGCGGCATTCCCAGCGCGCTTATCGAACGATCGACGTGAAAATATTGCTCGAGGGGTACGAGCATCGTGCCAAACACGCCGAAGCTGAGCCCCGAAGCCGCATTCTGCGCCATGAAGGCGATTATGGCCATTCGGCGCCCGATCTTGCGGGCCTCTCTGTCGTCAACCTCTCCCATAGGGCCTTGCATAGCAGCGCCCCACATCGCGTCGAAGCGCCGTTCGACGCAATTGGAAGCTCCTTCTAATCAAAAGTCTGATCGAGTCGCGGCCTTGCGCTAAGACAAAGGCAGCCTTGGACCCGCCATCTGCCGCCAGCGCCGGTGACGAGGAGCACCTCATCCGAAACTTTGCCCCTCCCCTGCGCAATGCCGGTCCTATTCGCAACAACTGGCTGGGTCAGGACGCGAATTCGAGCGCGGCAGCTATGCCGCCGTCTACCCGCAGATCCGTACCCGAGATGAACGATGCTTGCTCGGATGCCAGAAATTCGATTGCGTCGGCGATTTCCAGCATGGTCCCCTCGCGTTGGATCGGCGTCTTCGCCAGCAAGTCGTACTTCATTGGCTGTCGCTCGAATTCGAGCGCTCCCATAGGCGTCGCGATTAGCCCCGGCGAGAGCGAGACGATGCGTGCTCCGCGCGTTCCCCAATCCGCGGCACGCTGCCGGCACAGACGGTTCAATGCGTATTTTGAAAGTTGGTAGGAGCGCTGGGTGGTGATCACGCCGCCCTCCGCCTGTTCGAGCCTGTCGAGGAAGTCGGGGGCCACCGGGTTGTCCAGCAGCGCAACGACGTCGGCCGCGGGGGGCGCAAGATGAGCCGCCAGCGACGAGACGAAGATCGCCGCCGTGCTCTGCCCGCTGAGCGGCAACATCGCATCGGCTACGTGGCGCGCCCCGAGCAAGTTCACCGTCATGATCGCTCGCCAGTCGCCCATGCTGGGAGAGAGGCCGGTGACGTGGGCGAGCACGCGGAGCGGTCCCTGCGCTTCTGCAGCTTTCGCCAAGGCCGCCACGGAAGCGGCCTTGGTCAAGTCGCAGACGAAGCTCTGGATGTCGAAACCGTCCTGCTTGAAGGAAGCGACCACCGCTGCGAGCTTAGCCTCGTCGATATCCGTCACCAGTAGGCGGTAACGCTGGCCCAGGCGCCGCGCCGCAGCCGTGGCCATGCCGCCTGCACCGACCACCACCGCCAGTGGCAGATCGGGACGCGAGCTGGTACCGGTAAGTGGCCGCGCCGTCATGATCAACTCTCCTTCTGCAAGCCCTGTCTTTTTCCCACAGATCCAATGCGATCAGAGCCAGCTGCGAGCAAGATTAAAATGAGAAATCCCGGTTTTTTGCACTGGCCTCGCCAGCTGGACGCGCGTCATAATCACCTATGAATGGCTCACGCTTAGGAGAGTGACGATGAGCACTGCGCCCGACGCAAATATACATGATCTAGAGATAATGGACTTCGATCCGTTTGGCCGCGCGTTCCGCGAGGACCCCAGGCGGTTCCACGCGATGATGTTCGAGACTTCCCCAGGCTTCGTCATGATGGAGGGCGTACCCTCGGCCTTCGTGGCTACATACAAGCAGTGCACAGCCGTGCTTCGCGATTTCAAGACCTTTTCTAGTCTGAAGCCGAAGGGTCTGCCGGGCATGCAGCGGATCGACTTTTTCAACAGCCTGCCCGTGATGAATTATTCCGATCCGCCCGATCACACGCGCCGACGCAAGGTGGTAAACCCCGCCTTCACCCCCAAACGCACCGAGATGCTGATCGCGGAGGCGTCTACGCTCGCCGACAAGTTGCTGGATAAGGCAGTGGCGAACGGCGGCATGGAAGTGATGAACGACTTCGCCAAGCTGATCTCGATCGACACGCTGCTGCGTCGTTTCATGGCGATCGAGGACAAGGACCATCACATCTTTTTGGATTATGTGAACACCCTGCCGCTTCTAGACAAGCTAGAGTTGGGCGATCCCAAGCCAAAGGCGTATCTCGATGCGTGGGAGGCAGGCAAGGAATATTGCCGCGAGCAGCAGCAGCTCGCTCGTCGCGGCGAGTGCAACAACCTGATCGGCCTGATCGCCAACAGCGCGGAAGATGGCTCGATCAGCGACGACGAGATGATGGCGATGATGATCGTCCTTCTGACAGGCGGCGTGAGCACTGTTGCAGGCGCGATCGGCATTTGCCTGATGAACCTCGCACGCTCCCCGGGGCTAGCAAAGCGCATAGTTGAGGAGCCCACGCTCGCCGCAAACCATCTCGAGGAGAGCCTGCGACTCGATCCCCCGGTGTCGCTCGTCATGCGCTTCGCTGCGGCCGATGCGCAGATCGGTGAGAAGATCATTCCCAAAGGCATGCCGATTTACGTTATGATCGCAGCGGCCTGTCACGATCCGGAAGTCTTCCCGGACCCGTATCGGTTCGATGTCGACCGCGCTAACGCGAAAGATCACATCGCCTTTGGCCAGGGCATGCACACCTGCATCGGCAATGCCATCACCCGCAACATAGTGCCGATACTGATCCGCAAGGTCGCGGAGCGCGCGCCCAACTTACGGCCAGCTGGGGCGGACGGTGACCCGCAATGGAATGTTGGGACACCGCGGGCGCGCCACATTGAGCAGTTCAGTATAACAATCTGATTCGCAGGACGAATTCCCGCAAGCACAAGTAGAGTGCCGTGCCGCAGTTGCACCGCGGCACGGCCAACTCAATTATTCCGCTGCGGCTTGAAGCGGCTCGGCGAAGCGCGTCGAATCCCATGCGCCGACCACCGGCAATACTTTTTCCGCGAACAACTCGAGCGCGGCGAGTTGCTGCGTCGGATTGCCAATCGTGAAAGGCATGTCGACGACGCCGACACCGGCCTCGTGGAGCACGCGGAAACGCTCGATCACCGTTTCCGGTCCGCCTACGAAATAGGGCTTGAGCACCAGGTTAAGCGCCGGCGGGCCACCCATCGTCGCGGACTGCAGCAACGCGGCTTCTTCCGCCTTCTTGCCGAAATGCGCGGTCATATCGGCTTCGGCCTGCTCGTCGGTCGGCGCGACATAGGTGATGCCGCGATAGATCACATGCTCGGGGGTCGGCTCCCAGCCTTCCTTGGCGCACTCGTTGCGATACAGGGCGACCCACTTCTTCACCACCTCGGGCGGCGCGAACGAGAAGCCGATGCCCATGCGGCGCTTGGCGGCGAAGACGACCGACTCTTCGCTGTTGCCCGAACCGTAAACCGGCGGATTGGGCTTCTGCGTGATCGTCGGCCAGACTGCAATCGTGGGAAAGTTATAATTCTCGCCTTCCCACGAGAAGGGCTGCTTCTCGTGCCATGCCTTCAGGATAAGGTCGATGCCCTCCTGCGTCATGCTACGCGTCTTCTCGGCCGGCGTGTTGTAAGTGTTGTGCTCATTCGGCGTGCCGCGCAGGAAGAGCACTTCGAGGCGGCCGTTCGACAGCGCGTCGAGCATGGCGATTTCTTCGGCGAGGCGAACGGGATTGACCAGCGGCACGAGCGGACCGAGCAGGCCGATGCGCACCTTCTTCGTGCGCTGGATGATGGCGGACGCCATGATCAACGGATTTGGCGTCATCATATAGGGCGCATAATGATGCTCGGAGACGCTGACCCAATCGAAGCCGAGCTCTTCGGCGCGCTCGGCCATCTGAAGGAAGCGGCCCATCGACTGGGCAGCAACCGATGCATCACAATATTCGGGTGAAGCCGGCCAGATCTCGAAGCCGGGCGCCGGGCCATCATAGGCAGTCATACACAGATAGGATAACTTCACGCTGCCTCTCCTTTTCCACAGGTGTCTTAGGGAGCTTTATGCCGAGAATCGACGGGGCGCGCAAGCATTTTGTGCATGTCTTGTGTAATCATGCACGATTTTACCGCGTTCTCTCCATGCCACCGGCCGATCCTGATCCATGAGACGATCGTTCGGGCATGACCCGGGTCCGGCTCCCGCGCAGAGGGAGAGTGCGGCAAAATCGCAAGGGCGCGCCGCGGGCGGACTCAGACAGTGCGGGCGGGCAGCACCGGAACCGCGCTGGTCATTATTTCCACCAAGTTGGGCGAAAACCAGCAATGCTCGACATAATGGCCAAGCGTCGCGCGCTCGTCGGTGTAGATAAAGCGCAGGTCGTCCCCAACCGCGCCTTCGACCGCGATCGGATGCGCCTTGGTATCCAGCTCCGCGCGGTAGCGCTCATAATCGGCCATCGTGCCGTGTACGGTGACGCCGATGTGGTGGAACAGCAGCGCGAATGAACCATCCTTCGGCAACGGATCGGCCCACAAGGCATCGTTGAACCCGAGCGGCTGTATCACCTCGAATTCGGTGCCGGCGGTGCGCACCAGCGCGATCTCGAGCGCAGCCTGGCCGGGATAGGCCGGTTGTGCCCGGGTATTGACTCGAAAAAAGCGCTCGAGGCCAAAACCTTTGTCAAGCCGGCGCAGCGCTTCCTCCATGTCGTTGGTGACGTAGGCAATCTGATGGTGCCGAAGGCCGGGGAAGGTCAGCATGATGGAGTAACTCCGCTTCTAACAAGGCCTGATCATAGTCTTGCATTTGGTGTTCTTGCCGCGCAGCACTTCAAACGCGGCGGGCGCTTCGTCGAGAGAAACGACGTCCGTGATCATCGCGCGGGGTTCTAAATGACCTCTGTCGAGCGCGCCAATGGCAATTTCGAATTCGCGCGTGTTGTACATGTTGGTGAAGCGGATGGTGGCGTCCTTCACCAACGCTCCCGCTGCCGTGAAGCTGTCAGGCACCCAGCAGAAGCCAGGCGCAGCGACCGTGCCGAACCGGCGCACCGCGGAAACGGCCTGGTCAAGCGACCCCGGCACACCAGCGCATTCGAAAACGATATCGGCAGGGCCACCGAGCGCCTCGACCGTCTGCTCCGCTAGCGTGCGATCAGGCTCCGGAACGATGAAGCCGTCGGCACCGATCGCGCGCGCCATCTCCTCTCGTCGGGTCGATGTGGCGGAGACCAAGACGCGCCCGGCACCCGCCTGCCGCGCCCAATAAGCCGCGGCGAGCCCAATGGCGCCAGCACCCATTACCAACACGCGATCGCCCGTCTTGATTCCCGAAGCGAGGCTTGCACGCAACGACACTGCGAGCGGCTCGACCAGCGCGCCATCCTCCATGCTCAACGAATTGGGTAGCCTCACGCACCAGCGCTCATTGGTAAGGGCGTATTCGGCATAGCCGCCTCCTAGGCCGAACGTGCCAAACATGCGCATCCGGGTACAGCCTGGACCGTCACCCGCCCGGCAGGCATCGCATGTGCCGCAGGTCAGGAAGGGAAGTACGGCGGCCCGGTCACCTACTTTGACGCGATCGACGCCGCGGCCGATCGCCACCACTTCACCAGCCACCTCATGACCCGGGACCGCGCCGTCCTCGAACGAGAAACCGTGCCCCTCGGCCATATGCAGGTCGCTTCCACAAATGCCGCAGCGGCCGACCTTAACGACCACCTGCCCCTCCCCTGGCGTGGGATCGGCAACGCTCTCAATCGCCAACTGGCGGTTGGACATGCGGAATACGGCAGCACGCATTGATTTAACTCCTTGGCGTTTTCAGGCTGGCCATGAGGGCATCAAAGGATCTCCGCCACCAGCTTCGCGGTGTCGTGATCTTCGAAGGCAGTCGTCAGCCGCAGATGGTTGAGCACGCAGATTTCCCAGCCGTAATTTGCCACGTTGGTCGTGAGCCAGCCAATATAGACTCCCCACACGAGCGTGCGGCGATATTCGGTCCAGCTCTCTTCGAAACTCGGCGGCTCTACCACACCCGCGGCCTTCAACCGGTCGAGATAGTAGGCCAGAAGCTCGCGCTCGTGGGCTCGCCGGGTGCCGATCGAGAGCGCAGTGGTGATCAAGTAATTGACATCATGCATATGGTGTCCGCGCACCATCAACTGCCAATCCAACAGACCGCCTTTGTTTCCTGGGATTAGATAGGTATTGCCGATGTGGGTGTCACCATGCAGCAGCGTGAAGGGTAGCGTTTGCTGATGGCGATGCAGCGCCTCGGTGCCGCGGCGCAACTCATCGCCGCTGGTGCGCAGCCGCTCGACCATCTCACGCTTGAAATTCTCGTTTTCGATCTCGCTCTGAATCACATCCGGCACATATTCGCGCATGAAGCTAGCAAGTTCGCCGTCGACATGCGTCTGAACGAAGTTGAACTCAGTCGTCAGCCGCGGGTCCCCCCAGAAGCGGGCATGAACAAGGGCGAGATTGTCAAGCAGCGCACGTACCTGCTCGACGGTTACCGGGGTCGTCGCGTTCGGGAATTTGGCGTCACGAAGCGTGAGGTCTCCAAGCAGCAGGCCGAACTGCTCGGTTGAAGGATCGTAGGCGCCCCCGAGACTGAATGGGCTCTCGACCATGCGAAGCGCTGGGGAGAGTCGGTTGTAGAAGTTCACCTCATTGGAATAGAGCGGACCAGCACGCAGGTGGTTATGTGCGAGCTTCAGCACCAGCCGCTCGGGAAGCCCTGCAGGGCTTCCCGCCGCATAGCGAACCTCCATGACCACGCGCGCGGCAGTCGACACCATGCCGTCTCCATAACCTTTGCGCTCAATGACCCGCACCGCTTCAATCCTCACGTCCGGGTGCCATGGACGGATGATCGGGTTGAGCAGTTCGGGCGTGATCTCGTCCACGGACGTCGGCATCGGCACGGTGGGCACTGCCTGGCTGGCTTCGCTCATTATCCTCCTCTTTTCTTGATTGCATCCGCGCTCGCGGTCAGCAGATCATCGCCCCGTCAACCATGATCTCAGCACCCGCAAGATAGCTCGCCTCGTCGGACGCGACGAAGGTGACAACGCGGGCGAACTCGTCTGCGCCGCCGGGACGACCCAAGGGGATTAGGGCTTTCGCATTCTCACGGACATACGGAACAAGCGAGGGCGTTTCGATCGCGCCGGGCACGACGGTCACGACGCGGATATTGTCGGGCGCAAGCTCCTTGGCGCCCAACCGAGTCATGCCGCGCACCCCCCATTTCGAGATGCCATAAGCGAAATAGCCGGGCAAACTGGTGAAGGCGAGGCCAGAGGCGATGTTGATAATAACACCGCCGCCGTTCGCCTTCATTGGCCCACGTACCGCCTTCATACCAAGGAACGAACCTACGATGTTGACGTCGAGCATCCGCCGCATGAACGCCGCATCGGTGTTGTCGAACGTATCGGACTTGGTCATCCCGGCATTGTTGACGAGGATATCGACTTTACCCCATTTTTTTACCGCCGTTTCGACCACCTTATGCCAGCCGGCTTCATCAGCCACGTCGTGCGTGATCGCAATCGCGTTCGCGCCGATCTCGTCGGCGACCCCGCGACAGGCGTCCGCCACAATGTCCGTGATCACCACCTTGGCGCCTTCCGCGGCGAACATCTTCGCTTCCTCAGCGCCCATCCCGCTGCCCGCCCCGGTGATGATCGATACCTTGTTCGCGAGCTTCATTCCATCTCCTGTTTCGGCCCGAGCCCTCTAGTAGAGGGCTTCCCCATATGAACTCACAATCCGGCGGACCCTTAAAGCCAGCACCTGCCCTACGACAGGTCACTGATGATCTACCGAATTTCCTTCTCATTTACCTTAGGTAAAAGGTACGCAATTGATCGCCGCAACTCTCCAAATTAGAATGATCTCAGAACAAATCAGGCAAATTGAGGAGGGGCGCCATGAAATCGCTTGTCTTATTTAATATCTCCGTTGCCACGGTGATCGCGGCGATGCCTTGCAGCGCATGGGCGCAAGCTGGAACCGCGCCGGCCGCAGCGCAGACAGCGGAGGCTGAAGCTTCGAACGACACCATCATCGTGACCGCCAGGCGGCGGGCTGAAGATATCAGCCGTGTTCCGGTCGCGGTCACTGCTTTTTCGTCGGAGCAGCTGGTGGCAAAGGGTATTCAAAATACCCGCGATCTGACCAAGATCACGCCGGGCCTCAATTTCGTTGCGTCGTCGAGCATCATCAACCCGATTATCAGCATCCGCGGCTATTCGCGCGCCTTGTCGGGTCCGGGAACGCCCGGCGTCATTACCTATTTCAACGAGGTTCCGCTTCCGAATACCGGCGCAATCCTGCCAACTTTCGACGTTTCCAACATCCAGGTGCTCAAGGGACCGCAGGGAACTCTATTCGGCCGAAATGCGGTTGGTGGCGCTGTTCTTACCTATTCGCAGCAACCGACTGACAAGTTCGAAGGTTATGGCTCTTTTGAATATGGTCGCTTCGAAAGCATTAGGGCGGAAGGCGCAGTAAATATTCCGGTCCTGGGCGACAAAGTCGCAATAAGGATAGCCGGTCTGTCCAATAAATCCAACGGTTACACCAAGAGCGATTTCTATTCCAGCGCCAACTTCGTACCGACCGGAACTCCGGGGGTCTACACGCCAGTGCCCGGCAGATTTCTCAGGACAGGTAATGCTGACGCAATGCAGGACACCGCCGTCCGTGTATCGCTTCTAGTCAAGCCGACGGATAATATTCGAAATCTGACAGTGGTTGATTACGAACGGCTTGAAGCAGACAACGCGTCCGTATTCGAAGGTCTTTTCCCTGGAGGACGGGCTGTTCAGACCTTCCTTACAAGCCTTCCTCTGGGGCTAGGCGCAATTCTTAATTGTGGCGACAGCAAACCGAGCTGCGACATCGATGCGGCCGTCGCCGCGCAACAGGCGCGCGGCCCTCGTCATATCGCAACGGACGTACCAAATGGCACAAATGTCCGGTCGCGTGGTATATCAAACACAACAACAATTGATTTGGCGGAACACCTCACGCTAAAGAATATTTTCGGATACCGAAAGGTTAAGCAGGAAACTTATGTTGATATTGACGGCACACCGATGCCTATTGTTGACGTAACTAGCGGCTCCGACCTTCGCCAAATATCAAACGAATTGCAGTTGTCCGGGCAGCTATTCGAAAATAGGCTTAAATTCATTCTGGGCGGACTTTATCTTAAGTCACAGCCTAACGGCAGCGATGGCTTCCAACGTAATACCATTACGGTATTGGGTGGAGTGGCATCGTCGGTATTTGGAAATTATCTCACCGAAAAAAGCAAGGCACTCTTCGGCCAGGTCGATTACGATCTATCCGACCTCATCAAAGGCCTCACCGTCACCGCTGGCTATCGCTACTCCTGGGATCGTGAAAAGGGTTGTACATATGATTCCAACCACTCAATTACGCTGGGAGGACGGCCATTTTCATCGGACCAGCTTGGCTTCACGCCTACTCCAGGTGCATGTAATGACGATTCCGTCCTGACCGATCCGGCTGCAATTGCCGCATCGATCGGTGATGGGGCGATAGATCAACGGACTGGCCATTTTTCAGCCAAATCCTCGCAGGGTACGTACACGTTGGGCGCGAATTGGCAGGCGACCGACGAGCTTATGCTCTATGTTACTCACCGCAAAGGTTATCGCGCTGGCGGATTTAACGCACCCGCCCTTGTGGCTGCCCTTGCCGATGTGCAAACGTTCAAGCCCGAAGTGGTGACCGATTGGGAAATTGGCGCGAAATCGCGGTTTCGGTTTGGCTCGATTCTTGGCGCGTTCGACGTTGCAGCGTTCACGCTCAAAGGCAAAGGAAACCAGTTTTACCAGAACACGAATGGCGTCTCCGGAGCTCCGAGCGGCGGTATCCTGCTCAACAAAGCTGATATCTCCATCAAGGGATTCGAGGCCAATCTCAACGTCAAGCCTCTATCTGGCCTCACTCTTGGAGGAAATGCAGCATATATCCATTACAAGGTAGACAAGCTCTCAATCCCAGCCTCTGTCCAGGCTTACTGGCTAGCCAACGCAAACCCGCTCGCTCGAGCATCACTGTTAGTACCCCCCCCACTGGTCAACTCCCCCAAATGGCAGGCGAACATGAATGCCGAATACCGTGCGGGGGATATGGTCGGCGGGGCGGATCTGGTCCTGAGCGGCGATTTCCACTATCAAACCAGCTTCCAACAGAACGAGCTAGTTGTGCCGAGCTACAACGTGACGAATGCTCGGATTGCGCTCGAGGGGCTGCAGGAGGGTCATTTGGATGCGGCTTTCTTCGTGCGGAATGTCTTTGACAAAACCTACAGATTGGCCGCGAGTTCGTCTTCGGCTGGCACGACCGTCAAGTCGTACATTTACGCAGCGCCGCGAACCTGGGGCATAAGCGTACGCTATCGTTTCGGGAACTAATCCTCCAGTTTTTAAGGCGCTGCGGCGGTTCGTCTTTGTGAAGTGCTTGGGGTTCTGTGGCCCAGGTCCGGGCTTAGCTTCGGGCCTGGGGCACCCCTGAAAGTAGTGGGCTCCAGCCTTCGCCGATCTGCTGTCCACCGAATGCAAGGCTCAGGAAAGTGCCGACGAAACAATTAATCGGCACCCCCGTCAAACCTACGGATATTCGGAGTCTGAGCGAAGCGGTGGCCCCCCGCAAGAGGCGTTACAATCTACTCGCACACGAAATTTCCTTCGGTGCAAGTGCCCACGGTTGACAAACCATGGGCTGAAGCCGGCATTTTCGCGCGCGGCGCGCGGCTCACTGCTGCTAAGCTTTCGGCTTTGCTGACAATCGCTCCGCGGCCCCGCTCAGGAAGGCATCGGGATTGGCGCCGCGTTGAGCAAAGATTTCACGAACTTCCTCATGGCCAGGCAAAAAGAAGGTTCCGGCGCGCAGCGCGCGGACTAGCTTCTCTGCTAGAGCCTCCGGCTCCATTACTGGCAGACCAGGCTCGCCGAGTTTAGGCTCGCCGATGAAATGAACATTCTCCATCATGTTCGTCCGCGTGGGTCCGGGGCAGAGTATGGTGACGCCGATGCCCTTATCCCAGAGCTCCATCGCCAGTGCCTCGCTGAAGCTGACAACGGCGGCGCGCGCCGAATTATACGACATGCGGTCGACATTATAGGGATAAAGTGCTGCCGTCGACGCCACGTTGATGATATGTCCCGTGCCCGCCGACAATATGTCCGGCAGCATGAGCTGGGTTCCTTCGATTACGGCAAACAGGTTGATTTCGAGCGACCGCCGCCATTTCTGCATATCGACCTCAAGGAACGGACCCGAGAAGACGATACCAGCATTGTTCATGAGAATGGTTATGCGGCCGAATGCATCGAGTGCTGCCTGCCGCAATGCCTGAAGCTCGCCTGGCGCAGCGACATCGCAGCGGACCGCGATCGCACGCTGGCCAAGATCGGTGATCTCCTGAGCCACCCGCTCAGCACGTTCAGGGTTGATATCCGACACGACCACCGCCGCGCCCTCGCGCGCGAAGGCAAGCGCGGTCGCGCGGCCAATCCCGCTGCCGGCGCCAGTGATGACTGCGGTTTGCTGTGTGAAGTCTGCGATCACGTCACGATCCTCCGTCTATTGTTCGACCGATGTGCACTTGGGCTGGCGCTAATCCACCTACCGAGCGACAGTTTGCGCATCTCGGCCACGCCTGCCGCAAAGAGGATGGCGTCGTGGGCGGCGCGAGGCCTCAAGCCCGGCTAATGAATTTACTCATGGCGCATCGTGCAACATTTCATGTCGATGATCGTAAGAGGCTTACAAGACTGGCATGACCCGGCGATCCTCGGTATCGCTTAGGGCATGGTACGATCAAGGCAGAACAAGGGCGAGGAATGGACGAGAGCAGCGAAGAGATAGGTAAGGTCGCCGCGATTCGGCGGATCCTCACAGCGGCACAGACTGAATTCGCTAGCAAGGGATTTGAGGCCGCCAACGTACAGCAGATAGCCGACGCGGCCGGAGTGAGCATGAAGCTCGTCTATCATTATTTCAGCAAAAAGGAGAACCTTTACTATGAAACCATGATACATATGGCTCAGAACTTCTTTCGGAAATTCGATCCGGAAGGAATGGAGGCTGCCGACCCCCTCGAAACCATCGACAATTTCGCGTACCGCTTCGCCGATTTCTACTTGGCACATCCCGAGATCGGTCGGCTGCTGATTGACCAAGTCGTCCACCTCGGCCGGCAGATCATGCGCATCCGGACCCTTGAAACCGTGCGCGAACGGCATTTCGAAGTCCTGCGGCGCGCCCTTGCAAAGGGCAGGGAAATGGGTCTGATCCGCGAAGGCGTGTCAGCGGAGGGATTGTTCTTCCATTTGCTAATCACCGCGCTTGGTTACGGTACGGTGATTGGATTGGTCGAGCCACTGCATCTCAAGGTGGCCGAGTTCGACCCGAGCACGGATTTCCGTCGAATCGTCGCCGACGCGGTCACCGCGTTTGTTCGCAGACGCTAGTCTCCGCTGTTCGACCCGGGTCCGACGGGCGTCGACCACCAAACAGGATACGAGCCGTAGCCAGACTCCACCGTACCACGGTCATGGCTCGGTGGCACTAATGCACAGGCGGACTGCGTGCGATGATTGGTCCGGTTTCGTGATTAGCTCATCCGGCGGCAGTGTTTTGCCGCCGGATGGTCGCAACGTCATCGGCTATTGGCCGAAACGGTAACGCAGCTGGAGGGACACGATGCGCGGCGCTCCGTGCAAGGACGAGAAATAGCCGTTCGCAGCCGACGAGCCGAAGGAGCCATAATCGAACTTCTCGTTGAAGAGGTTCGTTGCGAGGATGGTCGCATCCAACCGCAAGCCGCCCAACCCATTGATACCGATATTGGCGTCCACCGTGGTCTTGCCGGCAATATAGAAATCCCCCTCAAGATATTTTGATGTATATCGGAGATCCGTATTGAAGACGAGTCGACCGCCAAGAATATCTCGCGGATATTCATAGAATACTCCTGCATTTGCTGTCCATTTCGGCTGCTGGCGCAGAACGAAGTTAGGCGAGCTTCTGCCATTCGCCACGAAGACAGCTTGCAAATTGGGATCGTTGGTGATGCTCTTCGCCTTGAAATCGACATAGGACAGCCCTCCACTGAGGACGAGTCCTTGGGTCGGCGACAATGTGGCGGCGGCTTCAAAACCCTGGATCACCGACTTGCCTGCATTGACATAGGTCGTCGCGGCCGGGACCCCTACGCGCCGGCCGGGTTGACCGGACGCGGTGGTGCATAGCGGGGCCGTCGACCCTGCAGTGTTGGCGGCCTCGGGCACGCAGCCGATCGTCGCGCCAACCAGCTGGGAGGTCTGGAATGGGATCTGCACGTCTTTGTCACGGCCTCGGAACAACGCGATGTCGAGGCTGCCATTCATGCCCGCGCCGCGCCAGCGCAGCTTGGTGCCGATCTCGACGTCATCGAGCGTTTCCGGCTTAAAGGTCTGAACGCTTGCTAGAAACGCATCATAAAGTGGCGAATTATAGCTGCCCGCGCGATAACCTCGCCGTGTTGCGGCATAAATCAGGGCGTCGGGCGTGATCTGCCAATTCAGCCCGAGATTGTAGGTGCCCTTCTTGAAATGCGCCGGCGGCAGGATCGCCGTCGTCGTCCTCGTCGCTACGGTCGATCCCAGATCGCCGGATCTGCACGCTCTCTCACCCGGAAGCGGATTGGCCGCCGTATCCTGCACCAGCCCGGTCGTGGTAGACGAGAAAACTTCCTGGGCGACGCAGCCGCCGCTCGTGTCCCATGTCTGGCGATAACCCGCGGTCAGGCTCAGCCCCTGTGCCAGCCAGTCGAGTGAATAATCAACTTGGCCGTAGAGCGCCTTGCTTGTGTCGGTGAAGTATGAATAGCCGATAGTATGCGAAAGTCCAAAGAATGCATTCACTTCAAGGGCCTGCGTTCCACCCGGCCCATCCGGAGACTGCTTGAAATAGAAGCCTCCGACCGTATATTTTAACTTGTCGCCGAAGATTGAGCCAGAGACTTGGAGTTCCTCGGTGATGACCTTCGTTTGGATGACATTTCGGGTATCAAGAACGTCGAGCGCTGAGCCATCATTGTCGCCAACGGTGAGACTATCGTTGGTGCGATAACCAAATATGTTCTTGAGCGTGGCTGCATCACTCAACTCGATGGTGGTCGTATTAGAAACGCCCCAGATCTTGGTCACCGAGTCCCACGGGTTGAAGTTCGCATAATTCACCCTCCGGCCATCACTATCCGCCATCTGCTGGAACAGGCGGAAGTCGCACACACTGCTTGTGCCGCACTGCGTTAGGCGCACGATGTTGCCGCCGAGGACCGGGCCCAGTGCAGCGGTGAGAAACGCGGGCGAACGAAGATAGATGGCAGGATTCGGTGAGATGCCCGGCACGCCGTTCGGGAAGAAGGAGCCGAAGGAGGCGCCGGCCGAGCCACGCACCTTGGCATAGTCATAAACCGTTACGTTCCTGACGCCGTCCCACGGCTCGATCAGCAGCGATGCACGGAACGATGTCGTCTTGAACTCATCGAGGTTATGCTTGGACGGAACCAGAACCGGAGGCGTGGCGACCCCCGTCGCCGGATCAATCGTGTAGGTGGAATACTGGTAGGTCTTGGAATAGTCCGCGCCATGATCAATCTCGCCGGCGAGGCGCAGCGCGATCTTATCCCGGACGATCGGGACGTTGACGGCGCCCTCGATGCGTCGGCGATTATATTCGCCGATCTCGCCCTCGACGTAGCCCCCGAAGTCATGGGTTGGGCTTTTTGAATAGGTCAGGATCGCGCCACCGATCGAGTTGCGGCCAAACAGGGTTCCCTGCGGGCCTTTGAGCACCTGAATGTTGGCCATGTCATAGGTCGGGATCAGCGATCCGTAGGTCGGCAGCGGCACCTCGTTGAAATAGGTGAGGACACCTGGGGACACATTTCCCGTGACACCACGTGACTGACCGCGAATGGTAGCAAAAACATTCGTCCGCGAGCCGCCGCCAGTGATGTTGAGGCCGGGCGTGAGCTTCGTCAGATCCGCGACGTTCTGAATATTCTTGCTTTCGATCTGCTCCGCGGAGAAGGCGGTCACCGCGACCGGTACCTTGCTGATGTCCTCGGCTCGCCTGCGCGCAGTGACGACAATGTCACCGGAATAAGCCGCCATCTCCGCGTTCCCAGCGCCGGCCGCAGCCGGCGGTCCGCCGGCGGCGCCTGGCGTTGCCTGTACGTCCTGAGCCGATGCCACGCCGCTGCACACCAGCGCGACGGCGCACGTCGACAACCCGAGCTTAACTCTTATTTTCACGGCAACCTCCCTCTTTATGTCTTTGATCGTCGTTACTTGGACCGAACTCGAACCAATAGGTAACTGCGGCGCTCAGCAAGAAGCAATGAAGCGCCGGTCACTCGCTAATCGAGAACGGCAGTGCAAAAAACCTACCGTTCGGAGGGACTTTCTCAGCGCGCCGCGAGACGCTTGAGGTGATCCGGGAAAAGTGGTCCATACGGTAAGTTAATTTTTTTCATGCGCATTTCCTTTGATGGTGGAGGATCGCGCTCGCGAGAACGGCATGATATACAAGCGCTTGGTAAGCGGTATGATCGGCGCCATTCCGACGGGCTACAAAGCCCGTCCCGAGGAAATGGCGACACCTACCGCTTTCCTGTGCTCAGATGCCGCTTCATACACGACTGGAGAAACGATCCATGTGGCAGCGGAATGTGCGATTATCATCTGAACCTGGTTCGTTTTGCCAGGGAGTAAACCGCTTTAATTGGATATGTCCCCCGGAATGCTCGAAAAGGCGGGTAGAAAGTCTGGAGAGCGACGATGACCGAATTTGACGTTGTGCTGCGGGGTGGCGAGATATTCGACGGCACTGGCGGCGAGCCCTACATTGCAGACGTGGCGGTGCGGGATGGGCGGATCGTCTCGGTGGGTGAGGTATCCGGGACGGGCAAGGAGGAAATCGACGCGCGGGGCTGCATCGTCACGCCGGGTTTCGTGGATATTCACACCCATTATGACGGGCAGATCACCTGGGAGAACCGCCTGGCACCCTCGTCGGGGCACGGCGTCACGACGGTGGTCATGGGAAATTGCGGCGTCGGCTTCGCGCCCGTCCGCCCCACCGACCACGAGCTGGTCGTAAAGCTCATGGAAGGGGTCGAGGATATCCCCGATGTCGTGATGACAGCTGGGGTGCCGTGGAACTGGGAAACCTTTCCCGATTATCTCGACGCACTCGAACAGCGGGAGAGCGATATCGATTTCGCGGCCCAGCTGCCCCATTCGCCGCTGCGCGTCTATGTTATGGGCGAGCGCGGGGCGAACCTCGAGCCGCCGACCGATGCCGACCTCGCGGAGATGCGTCGCCTTACGGCGGAAGCGGTGAGGGCCGGCGCGCTCGGCGTCAGCACATCGCGCAACTATGCGCACCGGTTCAAGGACGGCCGACTCGCTCCCTCGGTGCCGACCGAGGACGAGGAAATCCTGGCGCTTGCCGCTGGCCTGCGCGATGCGGGAGCGGGCGTGTTTCAGCTGCTGCCGAACCACGACGTGCCGGTGAAGAAGCGGTTCGCCCTCATCGAGGAGCTGGCCCGCACCTCGGGACGGCCGGTATCCTTCACCTTCATGCAAAGTCCCGATGAAGGCGATGCCTGGCGTGAGACGTTGAAGGGGTTGGACCGCGCCAATGCGGAGGGATTGGAAATTCGCGGCCAGGTGATCGGCCGGCCGACCGCGTCGATGCTTGGGCTCGAACTGTCCTTCCATCCCTTCGCTCTGCATCCGAGCTTCCGCCCGCTTGCCAATCTTCCGCTCGCGGAGAAGGTCGCCGCGATGCGCGATCCGGAGTTGCGCCGCAAATTGCTGGCCGAAGAGCCGGCGGATCCAAATCCGTTCTTCCTGTTCCTGATCAGCGAAACCGAAATGCTGTTCCGGCTGGGCGATCCGCCAAACTATCATCCGGATCCGGAAACGAGCATGGGTGCGATCGCGCGGGCCAGCGGGCGCGGTGTGATGGAGGTCATCTACGATGTGTTGCTGGAGCGCGAGGGGCGTGAAATCCTTTATCGGCCGCTCGGCAACACTGCGGGATACCGGTTCCAGAGCTCGGGCCGCAATTTGGTTCCGAACGATCACACGGTGGTCGCGCTCGGCGACGGCGGAGCGCATTATTCCTCGATCTGCGACGCGGCCTATACCACTTATTTTCTGACATATTGGTCGCGCGATGCCGAGGAGGATCGCAAGGTCGATCTGCCGGTCGCGATCCGCAAGCTCGCGCTCGATCCCGCGAAAGCGGTCGGCTTGTGCGATCGCGGACTGATCAAGGAAGGCTACAAGGCCGATCTCAATGTGATCGATTTGGACCGGCTTCACCTTCACGCCCCCGTCCCCATCTATGACCTGCCGGCGGGTGGCCGCCGCTTGAGCCAAAGGGCAGACGGCTATGTCGCCACCATCGTATCAGGCAAGGTGACGTATAAGGATGGGGAGCCGACCGGCGCACTCCCGGGCCGTCTCGTCCGAGGCGCCAAAGCCGCACCGGCGTGACGCGCCTGCTGCCACTGGCCCAGGATTGCGGACGTACACTGGACGGCACAGGGCGGAATGACGAGCTACATAGGCGGTGACGGGAAATCGCCGCCCAGCCGAATGGACAGCATTACAGTGCCAGTGAATTGCGATTACTGAAGAAATGACCGAAGCCACGATGCGGGCGCCCAACATACGGAGAGGAAAATGACTGATTTCTGCCAGAGCGATTTCCCGAGTACGCTCAGTAGAACTTCCGTTGGAAAGGCAGCCTAAATGGAGCGATTTACTGGAAAGGTGGTGATCGTCACGGGCGGCGCATCCGGAATCGGCGAAGCAACCGCCAGGTCTTTCGCTGCCCAAGGAGCCAAGGTGATCATCGCCGACATTGCCGATTTGGCAGGGCAGACCATCATAGATGATCTGAACAAGAGCGGAATGACGGCGCGTTTTCTGCATGTTGACGCTACCCGGGAGGATGACCAGAGAGAGCTGATTGCTTTCGCAGTTTCTGAGTTTGGTCGGCTGGATATCTCCATAAACGTGGTTGGCAATATTGATCCGCGTCAGGATACTCTTGAAATGCTGCACGAAGAGTCACTCGAGATGTTCATGCGGGCGGTCGATCTGAACCTGGGAAGCTGCTTCTTGGGGATGAAGTACCAGATCAGGCAAATGCTCAAGCAAGGCGGCGGAGTGATTGCGAACACGAGTTCGATGGCGGGTCTCAGAGTGTCTGACGTCACGACTGCGGGCTATTCCGCGGCGAAGGCGGGTGTGATTCACCTGACCGAATATGCAGCGGTCCGTTATGCCAGAGAGAACATCCGGGTAAACGTGATCGCTCCAGGAGCCACGGCAACACGAAACGTCCTTTCAGTGTTCAGCGAGGAGAAGCTGCTGGAACTGGCCCACACCCAACCGATGGGCAAATTAATGAGGCCGGAAGACATGGCGAACGCCTTCGCTTGGGTCTGTTCCGACGAGGCGGCTGGTGTCACCGGACTGACCATCCCAGTTGCAGGCGGATGGGCGGCGGTCTGACTGTCTATCGGCGCGCGGGTGATCGGACTCCGGTTTGCTGACAAAGTCGTCGATCTACTGGAGCCGGCGGGACGGCCCGACCGCAGGCATTCTCTACCGCTATTGCGAGCGGTTTCGCGCCATGATCTTCGAGGTCTGCGGTCCCGACGCCGTCCGCCGGTATTTGGGGGAGCGACGGGTCGCGCTTACAGGTGGCGACGAAGCGAACATGGTGGCCATAGTGCCTGATCAGAATCCCGGCCTATTCTATCAGTCCGAACAACAGCGGGGCTGACCCGGTCGCGAAGTTCGGTCGAAAACCGCGGCTCGGCTGTTCCCCGCATCAGCTCAGCCGTGGCAAGGCCTCGCCGTCATATTCCATCTCCAGTTCGGACCAGGTCCGGAATGTCGGGCTTGCCACCTGCTCGGGCACGAAACCCGCGCGCATCCGCAGGTTGGGCAGCCTTTTATAGAGCGTGCGGATCGCGATCTTCGTCTCGGCTCGAGCCAGATCCGCACCGAGGCAGAAATGAATGCCGAAGCCGAACGCGAAATGGCGCGGCGCCTTCGACCAGTCGCGATCGATGACGAACTCGTCCGGGCGATGGTAGCGGCTCGGATCATGGTTCGCCGACGCATAGAAGGCGTAGACCCATTCTCCAGCCTTGACCGGTTGCCCAGCGATCTCGGTATCGCGCAATGTGCCGCGCAGATTGCCCTGCACCGGGCAATCGAAGCGATAGCCTTCCTCGATTGCGGAAACGAGCAGCCCCTCCATGTCGGCGAGCAGGCGCGCCTTGGCTTCGGGGTGAGTTTCGAGAAGATGGACGAGATTCGAGATGCCGATCGAGGTGGTGCCGTTACCCGCGCCGAGCAACAGGCGGACCATCGCTGCCCCCTGCGTGAGCGACAGCCGCTCCCCGCCCACTTCGGCGTGGATGATCGACGTCAGCAGATCGTCGCGCGGCCGCGCCAGCCGGTCTTCCAGCTGGCGCCGCGAATAATCGAGGAACGCGGCATCTGCGGCAGCCGATTCGGCGGAGCGGTTCACTTCCCCCGAGCCTTGTTCGGTCACTTCCGACCACGCGATGAACTGGTCACGCTCCTCGATTGGAACGCCTAACACCTCGGCGATTACTTGCGCCGGGAGCAGGCGGCCGAATTCATAGCGCAGCTTGAAGCGGTTGCCGCGCGCAGCGATCTCGTCGATCAGATCGTCCGCAATCTGCTGGATGCGGTCCAGCTTCTCGTTGACGCGCGCGACCGAGAATGCCTTGCCGATCAGTTGCCGGTGCAGCGTGTGCACCGGCGGATCGGTAAATTCCAGAACCTGCTCTTCTTCGGGATAGGCCCCGGACGGCTGCACACCGAGTTTGTTGGAGAATTCCTCGAAACGTCGGGTAACATCGCGAACGAGATCGTATGTATTGACGCGATGATAATTGAACTGATCGGGCCCATGGACGAACTCCACGGGGCATCGACCGCGATCTTCTGCGATCTTCTGCCAGGGCGAGATCGACTGATCGGTAAAAACGTCATAGCTGCTCATACATTTCTCCAAGCGAGAATGGTGAAATGGTGGGCTGCTTTCGCACGAGCGATGATCGTCATGCCAATATCTGACTGATCGGTTGGAGTTCGAGCTCCCACATTTCAAGATCATGGGCTTCGGTCGGGTCAGCATGACCTGACACCACGCCCTTGAGCATCTGGAACTGCCGCCAGCACCAGCGGTGGAAGAGGATCAGCAGCTTCTCGTCGTCGGCCGGCGACGCCGTGAGGACATAGTCTTCGAGCACGCGATCCGCCTCGCGCCAGTCGGTGGTCCGGGTTCCGGTGAGTTCGGTAACGTCAGTTATATATTCGGCTTCGGCGACCCGGCCAATTTGCTCGCGCTGCCGCTCGAACGCAACCAAGCGCCTTGCGAGCCCCTGCCGGTAAGCCTCCTCGTCGCTCACCGCGGCGCCGCTGTCAGCGGAGGCCCCGAAGGTCTGCTCGATCACATCCAGGTTGAAATGCCACCGAGCCGGCGCGCTGGCTTCCAGCGGCACAGGCCGATCGAGGGCGATGCCCTTCGATTCGGCGATCGCGACCACGATGAAGAGGAGCGAGATGATGTTCCAGCTGATATATTCCGGATAGTCTATGCCCCCCTTAACATGTTCCAGCGAAGGCGAGATGAGTAAGGCCGTTCCCGCTGAAAACATCGCGGTCTGGTAGGCCAGCACCTGAGGATCGATTGGCTTACCGGTAATCTCCACGTAGCGGCGGAAGAGGGGGGATAGATCGCCCATCGGCTCATGTAGTGCGCGCAGCCGCATCGCGGCTATATCCATCATGGGATCGCCGAATGAAGCCAGCTCGAAATCGAGCATAGAGGTGATCTTGCCATTTTCGAAAATGAACTGGCCAGGATCACCGTGGATCAGCGTCAGTTCCCGAGGTTTGTCGGGAATGTTGGTCCGCAGCCACTTGCGGACGAACTCCATCGCAGGATTGGGCTTGTCCTTATATTTGAGGTAAAATCTCTCTCCCGCCCGCATGAAGGGTGAAAGCGACCATTGCTCGTCCTCCTCCGGGTCGACCATGCCGCCGCCCAGTTCTCGAAAAGGCGCGATGTCGAGCGCATGCATCGCGGCCATATGTTCGGCAAGCTGCTCTAGCAATGACACCCGCTCCTCTTCGCTTCGTGCGCGGCTCAGCCCCGGCCGGCCGGGACGGCGCTCCATGACGACCGCTTTGGGGTCGGGACAGATGCCATAGATTTCGGGCACGGGTATCCCTGCCGCGTGAAGCTTACGAAGCACCCCCGTCTCATATTCCAGCGGCCAGGTCTGAAATTCCTCCTTCCGATCACCTCGCACGTAAATCGGAAGCAGTTCGCCGTCACGAAGCAGGTCGACGAACCACGCCTGGCGCCACCGCATCTGTCGCTCGCAACGTTGAACCTTACCCTTAAGATTGGCCTCGATCCAGGCGATCAGCTTCTCTGCGTCGTCGTCCACCACTTGTCCTTCTCCTGTGTGTCCTTTTATCGCCTGCCCATGACTGTTACGTTGATCTGGTTGGCACCTGAGCGCCGCAAAGCGCCCGCTTAAGGGCCAACATGTGCGAGCCCGCTATCAACGTATTTGGCGCGATTGCATCAACGTACGTCTGCCAGCACATCGAGAGGGAACGCCTACCAACAGGTAGGAAAGCCGCCGATCGCCGGAACCGCCACAAACCGCACCGAGCGGGCAATCCACGTCATTTCAACCGCCGTCATGCGCTCAGCCCACCATCAATTGGCAAGACCGCCCCTGTGACATAGCGGGCCGCATCGGAAGAAAGCCAGATAACGGCTTCGGCCACCTCCTCGGGCAAGCCGAAGCGCCCCAGCGGGATCTCGGCAGAGAAACGTTTGATGAGTTCGACATCCCCGCCGGTGACGCGGTCCATCATCGGCGTCGCGGTCGCGCCGGGACAGACGACGTTCACGCGAATGCCTTGCTTACCCGCTTCGATAGCTGCCGTCTGGCTCAGAGCGATCACACCGCGCTTGGCCGAATTATAGGCAGCTATGCCAGATACCGGCCGGAGCGCAGCATCGGAGGAGTTGTTGACGATCACACCGCCACCCATCCGCGCCATATGCTCCATCTCAAACCGCATGCAGTAGAAGACGCCGGAAAGATTGACGTCGACCACCTTTTTCCAATCGGATAACGATCCGCCCGCCACGGGATCGGGGTCTTGGGTAATTCCCGCATTGTTGAACGCAAAGTGCAACCGGCCATGCGCCTCGATTGCGCGTTCGACCAGAGCTTGCACTTGCTCCGGATCCGATATGTCGCAGTGGACAAAGCAGGCGCGGCCGCCCATTGCTGTGATCTCGGCTGCTACCGCTTCCCCGCCTCCATCGTCCACGTCGGCGATAGTCACCGCGGCGCCGTTGCGCGCAAACAGAAGGGCAGTCGCCCGCCCAATGCCGGACGCAGCCCCCGTTACCAATCCCGCTTGATTACTGAACGTGTCATTCACACCTTCCTCCATTTTGATGTCATTGCAATCTAATCTTCATTGTATCCGGTTTTCGGAAGCCGTGCCTTGAGCGGCTAAATGTGCTTCGAGCCGTTTCTTCCCCGTTCCTTAACAAACGCGAAGGGGAATTATGATGGAGGCGCATCGGCCAATGCGCGAATCCAACCTTGGTCTACAATCACCGTGGCTTGCGCACCCAAACTGAGCCGCCCGGCCGATATTCACACTAACGCGCCGCACGACGTCCGGTCGCGGGGGACGATTTAGGTTCATTTCTTGGTAAATGCTGGAACTCCCCGAAGGTCTCGTAATAAATTGCGAGCGTCGACCGCACCTTCGCGGCATCGATCCCGAACATTTCGGGTGCGTGCCTGTGCCGGCCAAGGCGCTGTGCCGTTTCACCATTCGAAAAGGCTCGCAGCCGCGCCTCCGTTTCCGCCGTAAACGGTTGGTCCACATGGGCGTAAATGTCCCGCATGACCGAAATTGGCTCACTCACGATCCGGCCATGCGCCACGTCAATCGTTGCTGCCGCAATCGCCGGGTTCTCCTCGCGCGCCCTCAACGCATTCAGAATCGCGCGAGACCATGCATAGGCTACCATCTCGCCCACCTGACGTGGATCGGGTGACAGGTCCACCGCGCGCTGAAGGAGGACGATCATGCTGGATAAAGACGAGAAGGTCGACACCGGATCGCGGTGCGTCCAGACTATCCGTGCGTCGGGATAGGTTTCCATCAAGCCTTGCAGATCGAACATGTGCTGCGGCGATTTTAGCAGCCACCTGCCCTTGGGGCCTTGCCACTGCATATATTGCAGCAGTCGCCTGTGATCGCGGTACAGCCCTGTCGTATGCCCTTCGACGATCCATCGCAGATGCCGCACCGTATTGAACTCGGCGTGAATGTTCGTGCTGGTGACGTTGAACATCAGCCCTGTGTTGCACTCCCCAGGAAGCGTGCAGTCCAAGCGCTGAACGGCGGCAAGTTCGGGCGCCGCCTCGGCAAAGCGCCGCATCATCGGTTGGATGAGATCGATACGCGGATCGGTATCAATCGTTGCGGCCTGAGTAGCAGGCCAGGGCAACATCCATTCCCACTCGCGCGGGAAGCGAAACGCCGGATCGGCCGCAAGCATATCAAAGGTGACGGTGGTGCCACTACGCGGAAGGCCGACGATGAAGACCGGCCGCTCCACCTCGCGCGCCCCGATCTCCGGGTGCTGCTTCATGTCGGCGACGACGCGAAGCCTGGCCTCGAGTTGGGCTAAAAGCCGGGCCTTGAGCACAGCTGAAGCGAAGGGCGGAACGGCATCTTCGTCGAGCGAGGCGATCGCTTCAGCGAGGCCTTCCCTATAAAGCGGGTCCGATCCGAAGTCGTCCAAACCAGTCGACTCCCGAGCCATTTGCTCCAGGTCCGCTACCCCGAACGTGGCCCCGCCAGCTTCACCCACCCCTCATCTCCGCTTAACCGCTTATGCTTCGACGCTGCCCAATTCCATCGGACCTGTAATTGGCGACAACCTCAGGGCATTATTTGGCCGCCTTCCTGAACATCGCAAGCCTTTCATAGGAGAGATCAGAGCTGTCAAAGCGGCCAATGTTCGGCTCGGCGACCTGCCCTGTTTCATTCTCCCAATCGCGAACCGCCGTGCGATGGGCGATCCGCCATTCACCGTCCCGCCGTTCGAACCGATCGAGATAGCGCGCTCCCGCGATGTAAAGCTTTTGATCTGTATCCGCGAGCACATGATAGGCGATAAGGTAGGTTTCCCCTTCAGCCTGATTGCCATTCACCTGGAAATAGCTGTTCGTGACGTGATGCTGCGTCATAGCGAACGTCTTCATCATTGGAGCGGATCCCGCGATAAAGCTATCCAGCGTCCCCCGGAACAGGCCCTCACCAAAATCCAGAAGGGCATCCGGATGAAAGACACGCCGCATGAGCTCCGGATCACGTCGATCGACGGCACGGCAATATAGCACAACCAGATCGCGAAGCGCTGCCTGATCTTCAATCGCCATGGTCACAGCTCGAAATAGGGGGCGAGCACCCGTTTGATCGCCAGATCCTCGGGCACGCGATCAAATCCGATCTGCTTATCGATTTCCTCGTGATACCAGTAGATCGCGCGTTCCAGGAAACTGAGCACGGCGCCAGTATAATAGCCACTCTCGATCGCACCTTGGATCGAATTAAGAATATCGATATCCTCATCGACCTGAGTCATCAAATCGGCGAGCAGCGCGTCCCAATAGGTTGAATTCTCGTCCTCTTCTTCCCAGCCGAGAATGGAAATTTCTATGATCGTCTTACCGGGGCTGCTGGGCCAATGGCGCTGCAGCGGAAAGCCTCCCGGATTGAAGCCACCAGGCAGCAGATTGGGGAAGATCGGTATGACCAACGCGTGATCGTGGAAGAACGGATCCGCGCCTGGCACAACCGGCGCCGTGTCAGGCAAAGGCCCGTGCAGCAGCTTAGCGGTCTGTTCCTGGTCCACCTCGTTGTCGATCCGACGCTCGGTCGTGAGACAGGAATGCCCGTTACGCATTGGGCTGATCCAGAAGGTTTCGGGCCGCAGCCAGTTCATTGCGGTTTTACCGTGAACCGTCGGAATGTGGTAAATTTCAATGAAGTTATCGAGAGCAGCCTTCCAGTTGCAGTTCAGCTCGAATGACTTGTTCCGCCACACCCTCATCTTTTCAAGCGGAAAATACTCGACCTTCTTGATGACTGGAGCGAGAAACTCCTCCAGCGGACCTGCCTCATCGTCCAGATTTATGAAGACAAACCCACGCCAGACCTCACACGTCACCTTGAGAAGACTGCGCTCCGTTTTGTCCAGACAGGCAAAATTGTGCTCCCCGGGAACAACGGCAAGCGAGCCATCCAGATTGTACGACCAGGCGTGATATGGACAGACAAAGCGTGACTGACGGCCGCTCTTCTGCTGCACGACGGGGGCGCCACGGTGCCGACAGACATTATGCATCGCATGGATCGAACCATCGCGGGCGCGAGCGAGGATTACCGATAAGCCCAGCTTATCAAAGACGAAGAACGATCCCGTATCGGGGATCTCGCTAATGTGACAGGCGTAAAGCCAAGTTTTATGCCAGATATATTTCAATTCAAGGTCATAGAACCTTTGATCGAAATAGCGGCCACCTGGTATTTCCGGCATTGCAGGAAATGCTTCCGGATAACCCTTGCGAACGGATTCGCGCTCCATGGCGGAAATTTCAGCCATGAATGCCGTATTGACGGCCATAACATGCTCTCCACATCCCACATCTGTTTTCTGTGGGGAGGCTAGGCTGCGGCTGGGCTTAGCTCAAGCGCGTCCGCCTGACCGCTTGTCAAATCAATTGGGCCCTCGATCGCCTCTCAGGAGGCCGGAGGCGCTTGCTTCGCGCGTGTCGGCCTGTCTACCTGTCCACAGCCGGAATTGGTTCGAAGAGGAAGAATAATGGCTGACCATGTCAGCGTGCTAGCCACGCAGGCGCAGCGCGATACGGAGGAAACGGCTCTCTGGTTCATAGAGCAACCATCGGCGCGTCACGCGCGGGAGCGATCCCGCGCGATCCTGTTGGGCGACGCGGTGGCCGGAACGGCAGACGGGCGTGCGCTTCTGGAGCGTGCCCTCGACGAATGGATCATGTTCTTGGCGATGCGGATTGCCAATTGCGATGTAGCCCGTCCGAAGATGGTGTGGAACGCGGACAATGCCGCGCGGGTCTGGCTAGGTCATGTCTATCCCGGCGCGCTCGCTGCGATCGAAAATCCGGACAATACGAACCGGGAGGCGCGGATCGACGGCGGCTTTGCTTACGAAGTACGAGGCCGTTTCGGCCCCAACCCGGCGAGTTTCAGCCTGACCATGGAGCATCACGAAGGTTGGCATAATGGCATCGGACAGCATGTCGACGCTCTGCCAGGAGGCACGATCGAAGCGGATGTCGACGGCCGCTTCATCGTGACCATCGATGCATCTCCCGCAAATGGGCGCCGCAATCATCTGCAGACCCAGCCGGGAGCGCTTTATCTGTACGCGCGCGACAGTCAGTTCGACTGGGAACAGAGCATCGCTGAGCTTGAGATCGTTCTTATCGAAGGTCAGCCCGCGCCGCAGCGCGGCCGCGATGATCTGCTGGCAGAATTCGCCGCGAACATCGAGAGCTGGGTCCGCTATTGGTGCGGCTTCAAGGATTGGTTTCTTGAAACTCCCGACTACAATCAGCTCGTCGGGCCGCGAGGGCGCGAGGGCGGATGGGGCTATCTCGCCGGAGGAAAGTTCAAGATCGCGGCCGATGAAGCTTTAATCGTTACTATTCACGACGGTGGCGCGGAATATACCGGCTTCCAGATTTCCGATCCCTGGACGATGTCTCCGAACCCGGCGTACCGTCTGGTCAGTCGCAACAAAAGCTGTTCGAAACCTAACGCCGATGGCAGCTTCACCTACATTGTCGCGCCGGTAGATCCAGGGCTCTACAATTGGGTGGACACCGGCGGCCTTTCGACCGGCTGGTTTTTAGTGCGCTGGCAGGGCGATTTTTCCAAGGGCAAGCCCGCTGACATGGTTCGCGAGGTGAAGCTCGTGAAGAGCAGCGCGCTGGCGCAGTTGTTGCCGGATGCCGCCACAGCGACAATCGCCGATCGAAATAAGGAAATCGCGCAGCGCCTTCGCCGAACAGCACGACGGATTGCGTGACAGCAGGCAGCACGCCTTTTTGCCGCGCCGCCTCACCTGCCTCAGCTCAGCGTGCCGACGCGGCCGCCCTCGACGAATATCGTGCTGCCCGTCGTGTAGGTAGCAGCATCGGATGCCAGAAGGAGCGCCGCCCCCACCGCTTCTTCGGCCAGACCCCAGCGCTTGATCGCGTTGCGCTCTGTGAGATTATAGCCTTTGTGCGCTTCGAGCTCGACGCCGTCCGGGGTCATCGATCCAATGCAGATTTGATTCACCCGCGCCGCCGGCGCCAAAGCCTTGGCGAGATGACGGGTGAGCATATTCAGTGCCGCCTTAGCCACGCCATAAGCAATTCCCGGCAACATCGGCGTATAGCCGCCGCAGCTTCCGACCGTGATGATGCTTCCTTTCTTGTGTTTCTGCATGTCGGTAAAGACGAGTTCAGCGAGGCGGAATACGGACGTGACATTGGCGGCAAATGCCGTCTGCCAGACTTCCGGAGTGTTGCCCCAAATTCCATCCTCCATTGGGATGATACCGGCCGTGGCGTTATTGAACACCACATGGATTGGGCCGTATGCGCGACGAGTTTCGTTCACCAGCCGGTCGAGGTGCTCGGACACGGTCACGTCGGTCGTGACCGCGATCGCTTCGCCGCCAGCTTCGCATATCTCGCGCGCCACCCGTTCGATATTCCTGGTGGTGCGCGCGGCGCACACAACTTTTGCGCCGGCTGCGGCGAGCCCCTTCGCGACATGCTCGCCCACGCCGGGGCCAATCCCCGTTACGATTGCGGTACGGCCATTCAGCCGAAAGCGGTCCATAACCTCGGCCATAACTGCTCCTCTTCGGCTTGCGGCGCCACCTACGCAAGCGCCTCGTCTGGTTCCATGCGATATGAGCCGCACATGCCAAGTCCTAAACTCACCATAGCCGCACTACGAGAGAGAAAACCAGTGGTACTGGCGCCGTAATTGGAAGTTGAGTGAAACGATTGAATATCCTTCCTTTTGCAGTCAAACGCTACAAATCATTAACGAATGTCTTCTCATTTTTGGGCGAGTTCATCACCAACATAAGCAGAGGAAAGAAATGACCAAAATCGCACTTGTCACGGGCGGCGCGCATCCGCGCGGTATCGGTTTCGGAAGCGCTAAAGCGCTCGTCAAGCTCGGCTACGAGGTAATAGTGACCGGCATTGACGAGGCGGAGATTGCCTTAACGCCCAGGGAACCGGGTATCTCCGCCCGTGTGCTGGATGTTACGAGCGAGGAGAGCATCGCTTCGCTTTTCAAGGGCATCGACCGCCTTGATGCACTCGTCAATTCGGCCGGGTTCGGGACATATGAGATGTTCGAGATGGCCAAGTTCGAGCGCACCATCGAGATCAATCTGAACGGCGCCATGCGAGTGTCGCTGGCTGCGCACCCCCTGCTGGCGAAACAGGGCGGAGCGATCGTCAACATCGGCTCGATGTACTCAATTTTTGGCAGCCCGATCACCCCTGGTTATGCGGCGAGCAAGGGCGGCATCGTAGCGCTGACCAGATCCTGCGCAGTTGCATGGGCCAAGGAGGGCATACGCTGCAACGCGGTGGCGCCGGGCTGGATCAAGACGAACATGGCGCGTCCCATGTGGGAAGATCCGGAGCAGGCGCAGCCGATTATCGATCGCACGCCGATCGGTCGCTGGGGCGAAGCCGAAGAGGTTGGCGACGTCATCGGCTTTCTATGTTCGTACGAAGCGCGCTTCGTCACCGGCGTATTGATTCCCGTGGACGGTGGCTATTCAATCTCGGGCTAACCATTGGCGCAGATATGGTCGTCCTAGCAGTCGAGGTGATTGAGTTGGCCTGACGGTGACATTGCAACGAAACCAGCCTGCCAAACGGAAGGTGGCGGCGAAGAAGCGAACGACTTACCGTTGGCCCTCAGCGCGAGAGAGTTGTGTGGATGAGTTTCGGCATCCTGAGCTATACGAAGATGGATGCAATCGGCGCGACTTGGGGTGGCCACGTGGCACCGCGTTCTCAGCGGCCGGACGAGATTGCCGTGGCAGCCACGCGTCCATCTCCTGCCGTGCGCAATCGGAGCCTCCGACTGGACCCAACGTGGGACGCGTCATGACGGCATGTCATCGGGCGATCAATCGACTGACAACAAAGTTCGTCTGTGAAAAGAAAGCATCAGCGACGATGGTTCGTTGATGGATTAGGGCTTCTGATTGGCCAAGCTATGGGAGAGATGAAATGAGCGGTGATCAAAATTTGGCTACAAACAAGGCAGTCGTCAGGAAATACCTTGAGTCAGTAGCAGTGTTCGACCTTGATGCCATACATGATTGTTTGGCGGAAAATGTGATCCAGCATTATGTCGCGCCGTCACATCTGACCGACGACGGGACACATAACGCCGCAGTTATTGCCAGCCGGGAAGCGATCGTCGAGGAGATCCGGACGTGCTTTCATGACAAACTGTATCGGCGTGGCACGGTGACTATAGAAATCGAGGCAATCATAGCCGAAGGCGATTTCGTCGATTGTCGTTTCATCCTCGATGCGATGACGGTTCGGGCCAACGAGCATTACCGCAATTACTACAACTTCTTCTATCGTTGTGAAAACGGTAAAGTCGCCGAATATTGGGAATATGTCGACACCAAATATGCAGCGCGCCTTCTCTGGGGAGAATGAAGCGGCAACCGGTTTAGGGGGGCCCGCGGCTTAAAGCCGGGCTCCGTTAGGCCGGCACAAATCGTGTCGAATTGAGCCGAGAATTAAGGAAGGGAAACGGCGGCATGACCAACGTGCACGACATCGTGATCGATAAGGCGGGGCCCTTGCTTCCTGCCTGGAACGCTTTCGTCGACGGCCTGCGCGATCTGGCGCCGGCGATGCTGGCTAAACTTCCCGAGCGGTTGAAGGATGATGTTCACACGCAGCACGAAATCGGGCGCTTGATGCTGTCAGCGCTGGCTGCGCGCGCGATCGAGGCAATCTCGGCCGATGGCGACCACCCGATGTTCCTGCCGTCGCTGAACCTGACCTTCAACATCTTCCAGCCGAACGCCGACACAACGTACCGCACGGCCTTCATCACGCCGGGCGGCACCTATCGCCTGCGCGGCAATGCCGGAAGCTTGCGCATCGCCAAGATCGGTCAGTTTGCGAGTTCGCCTGCCGAGAATGGCTGTGGCACCCATGCGCGCGCTTACCACGATATCAATGCGCTCACGCTCGATGCCGAGGGTCGGTTTGACGTCATCCTGAGCCCGACGCGGCCCAGAGGGCATGACGGCGATTGGTGGGAGCTCGACCCCGCCACCAACCAGATCCTGATCCGGCAGGTTGCCTATGACTGGGCCAACGAGCGCGAGACGACGCTCTCCATCGAGCGGATCGACGCGCCCGCCCCCCGCCCTCGCCCCGCCGCTGAACTGCTCGAGCAGAATCTAAGACGCCTTGCGATCGGTACCGCTAATACTGCCGGCTTTCTTGCCGATCATGTCGAGGAGTTGCGCCGCGGGGGCTACGTCAACGCGCTCAAAATCTTCGACGTCGTGACCAACCTCGGCGGGCTATTCGGACAGTTCTACTATGAGGGCGCGTTCGAGTTGGCTGAGGATGAGGCGTTGATCATCGAATCGCCCTACCCGGCAACCTTCTCCTATGCGTCACTCATCCTGACCAACGACATCTATGAGACGATCGACTGGTACAACAATCACAGCGCGCTGAACGGAGCGCAATGGCGCGTCGATGCCGATAACGTGCTGCGCGTGGTCGTTTCAGCCCGGGACCCGGGAGTTCACAATTGGCTCGATACCGCGGGGCATCGCACCGGGGCGATCCAGGGCCGCTGGACTGATTGTGATAGCAACCCCGTGCCGACGGTTCGCAAGGTGCAGTTCGATGAGCTGCAGGGCCTTCTCCCGATCGACACGGCGCGGGTGAGCGCGGCCGAGCGCGACCGCCTGATCCGCGACCGCCGCGCGCTGCTGCAGCAGCGTCCCCTGTGGTAGACACCGCCGGGAGGAGGATCAGCTTCGCCCGACCAGCGTGCCCCAGCCCTTCTCATAGGGTGCCTGCACGATCGTCACGAACCGCACGGTCTTGAATTTCCACCGGCCTTCGAGGCGGACATATTCCTCCTCATATTTGCCGAGCACCCACACCGCGCTGCCATCGTCGCCGCCGATCGGGATGATCGCGTGCCAGTCGCCCCGTGCGGTGTCGCCGTCCACGTCGATCAGCGGATTCATGACATTGTGCATGACGAACGGGGTCGCCTGGAAGTCGATCATGAGCTGGCGGATGGCATCGCGCCCCTCGGCGCGGCCCATGAACGGCGTTCCATCCCAGACGGCATCGGGGGCGAACATCTCCATCAGCCCGTCTATGTCGTGATGAGTCGGTATGCCGTTCCAGCCGCCATCGTTGAAGATGGTATATTTGATGCGCAGCCGCATGATCTCGTCGCGATCCTCGATCAGCTGGACTCGCTCTTCCAGGGATTTGCCCATCGCTCCTGCCTCCTCCGCATATTTGGCCACTAGGTGGCACCCGATCCCCGTGGCGGCCCCTCTCCGCTGGCAGGGCGTAGTGCCTCGAAACCGCAGCCGGGCCTGCGCGGGTTTTCGACTTCGTCTCGCGTCAGCGATCGGACGGATCCGCCTCGAAGAGCACGTGGGGATCGGCGATCCAACGATCGATGAACGCGTCGAAATCCTGCGCGCGCTGCACCATCAGCGCGCGGACCTCATCGGGATGGGTGAGAAGCATGAAGGTGCCTTGCCGGATCGCCTCCACCAGCCGCTCGCCGACCAGCTCGGGCTCTGCCGGCTCAAGAAACGCGCCTGGCCCGCGGATATCATGGGGCCGGCCGAACGCCCGAAGCTGATCGGCTATCCCCGTCGCCACCGGCCCGGGGCAAAGACAGGTCACGCCGATCCCGCGCGGCCGGAGATAAAGCGCCAGACCTTCCGCCATCTGCACAAGCGCGGCCTTGCTTGCGGCATAAGGCAGCCGATCGAAGGTGAAGCCGTAAAGCCCGTCGACCGATGCGGTATAGACGAGATGCCCTTCGCCCTGGGCGAGCAGCAGCGGAAGAAAGACGGCGTTGCTCCTGACCGGCGCCATGAGATTGACCTCGAGCACGCGCTGCCATTCGGCAACGGGCATCTCTTCCGGCCAGGCGGTGCTGATCGCCATCGCGTTGTTCATCACGATATCGACGCGGCCGAAACGGGCGAGCGTGGTATCGCGGATCCGCTCGAACGCATCGGCTTCGGCGACATCCTGGGCGAGGATCAGCGTTTGGCCACCGATCTCCTGCCGGACGGCGTCCAGCCGCGACGGGTTTCTGCCGACCAGGACCAGCTTCGCGCCGGCACGCGCAAGAGCCAGCGCAGCACCGCGACCGACTCCGCTGCCAGCGCCGGTGACGATCGCGATCCTGCCATCCAGCTCCCGCATACAAATTCCCTTCGGTTCGGCCACTGTGCCGCGTCAGGGCGGCGCAAGCTTGGCGCCCGCGCTGCCGGATCAGATCGGGAGCGCGTAGGTGTCCAGATCGCCCTTGAGGGCATGGAAGCCCATCGGATCGACCAGATCGCCAGCCTTTGCCATGAAGCCTTTGAACGCGTCGCCTCCGAAATGGGCGAACAGGCTTGGTTCATCCTCCCACAGCTCGAGCACATGGAAGATATCAGGATCGTCGATATCGCTTGTAAACCGATATTCGATACAGCCGGGTTCGTTGATCGAACCCTTCATGGTCGCACGGATAGCCGCAAGGGCGTCGTCGCGCTTGCCCTGTTTGGCTTTCATCGATGCACGAATGATAATCATTGGTTCCCTTTCCAGTTCGCGGCTATCCGAGATGAGGGCCCTGCGGCGACGCCGCGTTCAACCTGAGATGAGTAGCGGATGCTCAATAAAGCTGAGCCATCATGCCGCCGTCGAGTGTTATCGTATCGCCGCTATGATAGCGGGATCTGTCACTTGCCAGATACACCACAATGCCCTGTAGATCCTCAGGACGGCCAATTCCGGGTATCGGCGTGCGCGCCTGAGTGGCAGCGACGATCCCTGCGGTTCCGCCTTCGTCGTCTCCACCCAGTTCGGTGACGATATAACCCGGGCAAATGGTGTTCACGCGAACGGAATGCCGCCCGAGCTCGACAGCGAGCGTCTTCGACATCGAATTGAGCGCTCCCTTGGCTGCGGCGTAATGCGCGAGGCCGGGCGCGCCGCCGAATACCGTCAGGCTGCCGTTCAGGATAATGGAACCGCCGGGATCGCCCGCCTCTGCCCTGGCCTTCATGTGCCGCGAAGCTTCGCGGCAGGTGTAGAAGGCGCCGTGCAGGTTGATCGCGAGCAGATTGTGCCAGATATCGCTCGTCATCTCCTCGAACGGAGCGAGCGTGGCCGTGCCGGCGTTGGCTACCACACAATCGACGCGTCCGAACTCGGCGACGGCTGCCGACATTCCGTCGATGACGGCCTGCTCATCGGTGGCGTCGACGGCGCGATGGGCGACCCGGCCGCCATGTTGCCGAAGCGTTTCGACGGCCTGGATGTTGCGATCCTCGCGCCGGCCCCAGATCACGACGTCGGCTCCCGCCCGGGCCAGGCCGGTGGCGAAGCTCAGGCCAAGACCCGAATTGCCGCCTGTCACCAGCGCGACCTTGCCGGTTAGATCGAAGAGATTCTCAGCCATGGGAACGATCAGCCTTTCTAGTTTGGATCATATCGGTGTGCGACAGCGCTGCATTGAGGACGTCCGCGGCACATGCCGGGCCGCCATCATCGTGGCATGGACCGTGAGCGGCACCGGCAGAGTGCCGAATTTGCGCACCGCCCGCCCCTGCTTCCAAGTCCGACGAAGCAGATCCGGTGGATATCATCCACAAACGCCCTCTCCTCCCGGAACTCCAACCGGTTTCGCCGCGCCTATTTGACTTCGATCTTCACCGGGAAGCGATCATAATAGAATGCGAAACGCTCACGGATGGCCTCCGGGTCTAGCCCGAAATCGCCGCGAAGATCATAAGCGAGCTGACCGTTTTTGCCGCGCTTATGATGGTCGATCGCGCCCTGAAACGCATCGCGGGTCTGCTGATCAAACGGTATACCGGCCTTGCCGTAGATGTCTTCGATCAGCCCGAACGGGTCGGCCATCAGCTCATGGAAATAGAGGTCGTACGATCGCGCCGGATCCAACGTGTCGCGATCGCGGACGCAGGCGCGGAGCAAGCGTTCGTAACGGTCGATCCAATAATCGGCGATAGCGGCCATGTCGACGCGAGTGCGGACGAGCCGGTGGCCGTACGCAAGCGCCGTGATCGCCGATTGGATCGAGGCAACCGGATCGCGATGATTGACGACGATATAGGCGCCGGGAAATGCGTCGGCCACGGCGGGAAGCTGTTCCATATGCTGCGGGCATTTGGTGACCCAGCGATTGGGGCCCCGCTGCCACGAAAGCAGCTGCATCATCCGCCGCATGTAGCGATAGACCGGCCTGGGATCGTGCGCGAACTGATAGTCGCGCCATTCGGGCACATCGGCGATCCATTCGAAATAATAGCCGCCGAAATCGATGCCCTGCAGCTCGATATCCTCGGAAATGTGATCGGGGGTGAATTCATGGATCGCCTTCAGATACGGCATCACAGCGTCCGTCTGCGCCCATTCGGCAGCACAGAGATCGTAACGCGTATCCTTTCCGTCCTTGATGTACGGCGTGCGCGCTGGTCTGACTGCCTCCCAGTGCGGCAGCGAGCGCAGCCGCTGATCGGCGGACATGAGCTGGAGAAGATAGGTCGTGCCCGAACGCGGCAGGCCGGCGATGATCAGCGGGCGATCGATGTCGATATCGAGAATTTCCGGATGACGCCGGATCTCTTCTTCCGCCTGTAACCGGTTGATCGCAAAGCGTAAAAGTTCGTTGTAGCACGCCAGCCGGCCCGCGGGCGACAGCTCGGCGTCGGCATTGACTGACTTAATCCATATGCGCAGCCGCTCACGAAAATCGTCAGCGCCAAAATCGGAAAGGCCAGTCCGCTCCCGTGCCACGGCCAGCACATTCTCTTCGCTGATCGTAACCGGATTGGCCGTTGCATGGGCAAGCGCAGCCGCCTGCATTTCGCTTAGCACGGGTTGGGCGAGATCGGTCAACCGGATCTTGTCACCCACTATGGTCGCCATCCACTATCTCCTTTGTTCGTTGCGCGGGTCAGCTGGCTATCGCCGCGAGTGCTTCCCGGGTCTTGATCAATCGGCCTTCCAGCCAGCCGAGCTCATCGAATATTTTCCCCTCGGTCGCATCGGCGAGCTGTTCGTAGGCGTTGAGCTGCACCTCCAGCGCGGCCCGGCTGGCGGGTTCGGCAGCAAGCGCCACCTCGAGTAGATGAAGCGCCTCGACCGCGCGTCCCTCTGCGATGTGTGCCTGAGCGCGGGCCGCCAGCACATCCGCGCCGCCGGCCAACGCGGCAAGCTCTGGCCAGACAGCGCTCGGCGGAGTCGCATATAATTCGGTGGTCGACTGGTGGCGGAACCAGCCGGCATATTCCTCCCATACCGCGCGGACGTACCAATGCACGGGGCCGCGGCCGGGCGCCATCACGAGATGAGCTGGCAGCTTGATCTCTGCCATGAGCGCCGGCAGGTCCTTCTGCGCGTTCATGCCCTTGACCGTCTCGTCATGAATATGACGCACTGCGTCGCGAAGCTTGGTGAGATCGGCCCTGATTCGATCGGCCCCGCGGATTGGCTCTTCATGTCCGGTAATCAAGACGTCAGCGTTGAGCGAGAGCAGCATCTCGAGGTCCCGCAGCCAACCGGGCACGCTCCGCTGCCGGTCACCGCGCGCCGTGTAGAAATTGGGGAGCGCCCCATAAATCGCGCCGGCCCAGTTGCCGATGAACAGGGTCTTTTCGTCGGGCAGCCACACAGCAAGCGAGTCCAAAGTCTCACCGGCCGGAATAGAGATCAGTTCGAAGCGCCTGCCACCGAAGCTGAACGCGTAGCTATCGGCGAAGGTGGTCAGCGGCCCCGGCTCGCGCTCCTGGGACCAGTAGGTACCGCCATTGTCTTCCTTGGGGAGCAGCGCGGCGATCACCCGGGCGTTGCGCGGGGCAAAGAAGGGGCGCAGCATCTTCCATTCGCTACTGATCTGCGCAAAGCTGCGCTGGACCAACGTTTCCACCCCCTCGTCTGCGAAATCCTGCCAGCCGCCGATATGATCGGGATGGCTTTGCGTATAGATGATCTTGGCGACCTTCAGCGGTCGGCCGAGTGCCTGCTCAAACTTTTGCCGGATCGCTTTCCCCTGGGCCGGCATGCCGGTATTGATCACCACGTCGCCCTCTCCAGCGCTGATCAGATAGGCGTTGGAGGTTGCGCGCACCATCAGGATATGGTCGTTGACACGCTCGGCAGGACGATCGGGATCCCAAGCCACCATTCGGATCATCGGATGATCGAGCGTGCGGAAGCGTGTCATGCGGTCATCTCCTCTAATCTCATACTTAGATTCAGCTCCGCGCAGCCGACGCCCACCCTGCGGCTTTCAACCGCCCGAAGCGGCGCGGCGACAATATTGGCAGCTTGGGCAGGGCAGCATTGGCAGCCTGGGTAGAGCGTTGTTCTTCGAAACATCACGCACAGCTTTACCGAACTTCTGCCCATGGCGCCTGTCGTCCGGAAGGTGGCACCTGCCGCCGCAGCCCAAAAAGCATCAAGTCACCGCGTGATCGCCAACCGCGAAGGGTTCCGTACATGAGCTTCCGTCGCCCCACCCTTTTCCCGCTTACCGGAGGATGCAATCTGCGCGATCTGGGCGGCCACGGCACGGCAGACGGTCGAACCGTGGCACCGGGGCGTCTCTATCGCTCGGGCGTTCTGAGCTATCTCACTCCGTCAGACCATGACTTCGTGGCGCAGCTCCAGCTCCGAACCATCGTCGACCTGCGTCGCCCGGACGAGATCACTGCCGAGCCCACACGCTGGCCCACGCTCGTTCGCTCCGTCAGCTTTCCCGACGATCCGCAGCACGGCCCTGCGCAACGGAATGCGCCGTGGGAGCGGTCCGCCACCGCCGAAGAAGCACGCGGCTGGATGTATGCCGCTTATGGAACAATGCACGAGTGGCTGGCACCCCCGCTCGAGGCGACTGCGCGCGCGATCCTCGCGGACGACTTGCCGCTCCTGTTCCATTGCGCGGCGGGTAAGGACCGAACCGGATTCTGCGCGGGGATCCTGCTGACACTGCTAGGAGTGCCGGAGGAGGCGGTGCTGGAGGAATATGCCTTCACCAATGAGGCCGTCGACTTGCGCGCTTTCAGCGAGGCGCATCGAGCCGCTGCCTTGGGTCTTACCGACGCCGCCCATCCGCTCGATCGGCTGCCCCCTGCCGTACGCACAGTCTTGGAGTCTGCCGATCCGGATTATCTGAAGGCGGCGCTCGCGGCAGTGAAGGCTGCGTACGGCAGCGTCGAAGGCTATGCTCGCGGGCCGCTGGGCCTGACACAAGCCGACATCGCCGCGATCCGCGAGCGCCTGCTCGAGGACTGAGTGCATGGGCTCAACCGCTCCGCCGCCGACGCGCGGGAGTGATGATTATGTGGCGAGGGAGCCAGAGGCTGGAGCGCGATCTCGCATAGAGCCAGCTCAGGCCGAGATCCCACCATCGACGTTCAGGATCGCGCCGTTGACATAGCTTGCCGCAGGCGAGGCTAGGAACACGCAAGCGCCGCCGATCTCGTCAGGTCTGCCCCACCGCCCGGCTGGCGAGTTTGCCTTGAGCACGGCGATGGTCGCAGGGTCTCTCGCCATCTCCGCATTGGCTTCGGTGGCGAACGGGCCGGGCGAGATGGCATTGGTGGTAATTCCCGCGCTACCCCATTCCCACGCGAGCGCGCGCGTGAGCGCTTCAATCGCGCCCTTCGCAGCAATATAGGCGGCATCTCCCGCGCGTGCGCGGCGTGCCGCAGTGGAGGACAGCAAGATGATGCGACCGTATTCGCCACGCCGCATATGCTCCGCAGCGGCACGTGACAGTGCGTAGGGCGCGGCGACATTGACATCCAGCATCGTGCTGAACTCCGCGGGTCCAATGGCCTCAATCGGCGCGCGGAGTCGCTGTCCGACATTGTTGACGAGGATATCCAGCCGCCCTTCCCGTTCGGCGATCTCTGAAAGCGCTGCGATTCCGGCGTCGGTTTCGGCAACATCGAACGGAAGCGGAAAGATCGCTAGTCCGGCGGCAGTCAGAGGGGCCGCGGCGGCGGCGAGCACCGCCCTATCACGGCCATTGATATAAACGCGTGCACCGGCTCGGGCCATTGCCTCGGCCATGGCCAGCCCGAGCCCGCGCCCACCGCCGGTGACGACGGCGACACGGCCGGAAAGGTCGAACGGGTGGGAGATCATCATGTACGAAACATTGCCCTCTCTGTCAGGCTCGATCAATCCGGCCCCGTCCGTCGCAAACCGACCTTCGAGATGCCCCGTGGCATGTCGTCCGGCGGCAATCTAGCCGATCATGGATCAACCGCATCCGCAAATGCTTTACCTCGCATACAATGGCCGCACTGGCGATAGCAGCGGCCTGGCCTTAAGCTCATGAGGCAGCGCCCCTTGCAGGCCGGGCGGCAATGGAGAGAGAGATGCTGGACCTCAAGATCATCAATGGCACGATCGTCGATGGCAGCAGCAAACCTGGATTTCGCGGCGATGTCGGCATCAAGAATGGCAGGATCGTCGCCATCGGTAACGTCACCGATCCCGCTCGCGAGACGGTGGACGCGGATGGGCGCGTCGTGTCACCCGGCTTCATCGACGTGCATACTCATTATGATGCACAAGTATTCTGGGATCCGACGCTCAGCCCATCCTGCTACCATGGTGTCACTACGGTGTTCGGCGGGTTTTGCGGATTTTCAATTGCGCCACTGACGCCCGACTCGGGCAGCTATCTCAAGCCGATGCTCGCGCGCGTGGAAGGCATGCCCCTTAAGACCCTGGAACAGGCGGTGCCGTGGAACTGGTCGTCGTTCGGCGACTATCTGGATCGGATCGAGCATGGGGGGGTCGGCGTCAACGCGGGCTTCTTCTGTGGCCATTCCGCCATCCGCCGAATCGTGATGGGCGCGCGCGCGGTTGGTGAGAAAGCGACTGAGGAGGAGGTGGAGCAGATGAAGGCGCTGCTCGACGCCTCACTCGCCGAAGGAGCGATGGGCTTTTCCACAACTATTTCGCCTTCGCATAATGATGGCGACGGCAATCCCGTGCCCTCGCGATGGGCCGATTACTCAGAGATTGTCGCGCTCGCCCGCGTCGTGCGCGATCATGAGGGAACCGGGCTGGAGATTCTGCCGGATGTCGATTTCGGCCCGGGCATTCCCGAACTGATGGCCAACTTTTCGATTGCGGGCCAACGCGCCGTTAATTGGAACGTCATGGCCGTGACAGGCGCAATCGACACCGCGGAACGATGCGCCAAGCAACTTGCGGTGACCGATTTCGCGCGTGAACGCGGCGGCGAGGTGATCGCGCTCACCGTACCGTGCACGCCCGAACTCTATGTTAATCTCTTCACGGGCTTCATCTTCGACAGCATCCCAGGTGTCTGGCGGCAGATCTTCAAATGGCCGGTCGCGGAGCGGATCGCAAGATTTCGGGACCCCGAATTCCGCCGGCAGATGGCCGCTGACGCCGCGACCATCCCCGACGAGAGCAACATGGCGCCGGTGGCGCGGATCGCCGGCTACATGGTCGTCGCCGCAAAATCCGACAAGAACAAGAAATATGAAGGCCGCCTGATCGGCGACATAGCCTCTGAAGAAGGGCGCGAGCCGATCGATGTCATGCTCGACATGGCATTGGAGGAGGATCTGCTCACTACCTTCGCCCCGTATCTCGGCGGCTATGACCGGCACGCCTATGAACTGCGTGGCAAGCTGTGGCGCGATGATCGGACGCTGATCGGCGCGTCGGATGCGGGGGCACATCTCGACATGATCGACACGTTCGCCTTTTCGACCACTGTTCTCGAAAAGGGCGTTCGCGAACATCAGGTAATCACGTTGGAAGAAGCCGTGCACAAGATGACCGAACGGCCCGCGCGGTTTTTCGGCCTTGTCGACCGCGGGCTGATCAAGGTCGGCTATCATGCCGACCTCGTCGTATTTGATCCCGCAACGGTGGGCCGCGGCCCAACCTATTCGCGGCACGATGTGCCCGGCGATGCCGATGCTTTCCGGATCTATGCCGATGCGGTCGGCGTCGACCATGTATTCGTCAACGGCATCCAGATCGTAAAGGACACCGCCCATACCGGGGCGCTGCCGGGTACCGTGCTTCGATCGGGCCGCGATACGCGAACCGTGCCCCTCGACGCGATGCGCATCGAGCCGCTTGCCGCCTGATCAAAGCGGTTCAATATTCGAGTCTGTTTCAATTAGGCTGAAGCGTGTCCGCTATTTCTGAGATGGTTGGCGCACCCTTGTGCGAGGCGAACCGCCGGACGGCGAGACCGTTGTCGCTGCCGCGATTGTCCATAGGGTCTCGCCAGCCGCGGCATAGGGTCAATCAGATCTAGATCCTTGAAATCCCTTCCGATTCGGTCTTTTGGAAGCAGGCTCTAGATTTACTGAGCTATGGTCTTCAGTAGGACGTCAGGAAATCGATGGCCTTGTTGTGCGCCTCGGGAGCGCCGCTGCAGAGGACCTTGTCGTCGCCTCCTTCGGACGCGCTGTAGCGTTCGATGGATTTTTCCACGAAGCAGCCATTCCTACCGCATTCGCAGGTTTGCTGCCATCCACCCATGGTGACCTTGTCACCGGTGATGATGGCCGCCCAATAGGTGTCCGGCAGCAGATCGAAGAAGGCGAACCGCCCCGTGGTTCCGTCCCGCCGTGGCAGAGCCGCGCCCGTTTTGGGATCGAGAAGGAAGGGAACTGTCGTGATCGGAAGATGGTACCTGTTCTCTGAGCATAACCCGGCCATAGCTGTGCACTCAGTCATGCCGTAATTCTCGAAGAAGGTATCGAAACCGAGGAACTCGACGATAGTCTCCCGCCAGTTTTGAGGGAATTCTCGACCCTTGGCGCCTCCGCCACTGGAAAGGAAACTGCCCTTTCCGAACAGACCTTTCTGGCCCCTCTTCATGCCGAGTTCGGCCCAATCGAAGATCAGGCCGTACAGCGCGGCAACATAGACATCCTGCCCGCCGAAGCGGCGTTCCGCTTCAGCCATGAACCGTTCCATCGCCTGTGGTCGCTGGCGCTCCAGCTCAAGGAATTGTTCGCGCCGCTCCAGCAGGGCAGGCGAAATCTCCAGACTTCCCAGTTCTCCCTTGGCTTCGGCAACACGCATCCGGCCAGCGAGCGACTGGATGTCGGCCGACATGCGAATGTGGGGATAGAGAAAGAGCGCGTTCTCCTCGCCCCCGGCATAGAGTTCGACTTGATAGCCCGCCATCCGCTGGGCGGTCGCTCCGCCATAGCGGTAGCCGGGGCTCAGAAACGGGCGGTGATGCGCGATCATGTCGTCGGCCGTGTTGGTGCCGCGCCAATCGCGCATCATGTTGGACACGAGCACGGTCATCAGCCGTGCCTGATCCTTGGTGCGGGGAAGGAAGGACAGCTTACCGGTCGTCCCCGAACTGTTGAACAACATCAGCGGCGTCTCGCGATCGAGCAGGTCCATCCAGTCGTCTATGGTGGTTACACTCGTGGCATCCACATGGCTGATATCGATGGTGATCAGTCCGGCAAGCCATTTGGTCAGTTTGTCGAACCGATTCCGCTCAAGATACGACATTGGATAAGATTTATAGACAGTGTGGCCGAGGAGCAGCGGCAAGACATCGTTGAGATCATCTACTGCAACAATACCGTGCTCCTGCGACAGCTTGCGCAATACGGGGATCTTATCCTTCAACTGATTGAAGCGAGTCTTCACCCAATGAAGCTGATAATCGTCGATCTCGCGGCGGCTAAGCTTAAAGTTCAGGTCAAACCCATTATCGGCAATGGCTGAGGGCGCCTCCATCAGTTGCTGGATATACTCCGACATCTTGAACTCCTAAGGTTATGCTCTTGCTAGGCCACCCACGCTGCGAGCTTCTTCGGCGCATAATACAGCTGTTCCAGCGGCTCATCCTGAATCTTTGGACCGTTGGACAGAGGTGGTCTGAACTGACCGCCACGCCCGTTCCACAACATCCTGGCTAGAATGTCACCACAATCTTGCCGCGCACCTTGCCTGCTTCCACTTCAGCCATGGCATCATTGACACTTTCGATCCCGACTGTTTTCGCGATGATCGGTCGCAGCTTGCCCGCAAGCACCAAGGCGTCCGCCGCTTCGAGATCGGCGCCGATTGGAGTGCCGAGGGCAAACACGGCCCGCGCACCAATGCTAGCCGCGTGCCCTTCGGGCGCAGGCGGGAGAAGCGTCACAAGCGTTCCGCCCTTATTCAGATGGCCCCAGATCATGTCGCCCGGAGGGGCTCCGAACGCGGCGATCACCACATCATAGCTGCCCTGGCGAGCCGCAAGCGGCGCGGTACGATCGATGATCCTATCGACGCCAAGGTTTTTCACGAACCCGAAATTGTCCGGGGAAGCAAGCGCCGTCACCTCCGCGCCGCGCCCCAGCGCGAGCTGCACGGCGATGTGGCCGACACCGCCGGCCGCAGCCTGAACCAATAAGCGCGTGCCCTGGCTTACGCCGCCAGCATTGAGCGCCGCGGTAGTAGTCGCTACAGCCACGGGAAGCGCTGCCGCGACGGCCATGCTCATCCCTTGCGGCTTTTTGGCCAGAGCAGACACGTCCACGAGCGCCATCTCCGCAAGGGCGCCGATGGCACCAGTGCCGCCGTGAACCTCGTCGCCAACCGCGAATTCGCGTACTCCGCTCCCGGTCGCCTCCACGATCCCCGCCAGCTCGGCGCCCAGCGTGATCGGAAAGGCTTGCGGCAGAACCTCTCGCATCTGGCCTTCGCGAATCTTCCAATCTACCGGGTTCAAGCCGGCGGCAGCCACGCGCACGCGCACCTGCCCGGGCGCCGGCTCGGGCACGGGCGCCTGCCCCACCACGATCATCCCGGGGCCGCCATAGCCCGTGATCTGTACTGCTTTCATAACCGTACCGGCTCCTTTCCAGCTTCATCATTCAGTGATGCGAACGATCTGGCCAGGGCGGTGCGATTCCGCGTCCCGTACCACTGCCAGCGCCGGCGACCGCCACCCGCCCGGAAACGTCTCGCATGCTCATTCTCCGCTGTCTCACCACGTGGAGGCGCATCAAACCGGGCTCCCTGCCGCAGCCCCTTCTTGAAATTGAGTATGATCGCAACTCAGGCGCATCGCATGTCAGGCAAATTTACTGTCAGACAGGAACAGCGATCATGCCGCAAGATAGGTACATCGCATGCGTTTTGGCTTTTGGTACAACCTCCAAATCGGTAAAAATCGCCTGCTGGACTGACCAGCTTGCAAACGCTCTGCAACGCTCGGGTCTGGCAGACTCATGCCGGGTTTGGCAAAAGGTTCAGAACAGATCGAAGGAGAGCGGAGTGGGACGTTTTACCGGAAAAGTCGCGATCGTGTCCGGCGCAGCAAGCGGGATGGGCGAAATGGAAGCGCGCATTATCGCTGCTGAAGGGGGGAAGGTCGTGTTGACGGACGTCAACGCCGAGCTGGGCGAGAAGGTGGCGGCAGACATAGGCTCTTCAGCGCTCTTTCAGCGCCACGACGTGTCGGACGAAGCCGGTTGGGGCAAAGTGGTGGAACTCGCACGTTCGAAATTCGGGCCTCCCACTGTGCTCATTAACAATGGTGGCGTTGGCGCATATGGCGGCATCCACGAAATCGAAACCGAGTATATGCGGCGGATCATGGAGATCAACTTTATGGGCTCCTTCTTCGGCATCCGCGCTGTACTGCCTTCGATGCGCGAATCCGGCGGCGGCGCGATTGTAAACATTTCCTCCGGGTTGGCGACGATCAGCCTCGCCGGCTATTTTCCGGTTGGCACCTCGAAATGGGCTGTTCGCGGGATGACCAGGCTGGCTGCGAAGGATCTTGCGCAGTTCAATGTTCGTGTGAACACCGTTTTCCCGGGCGCCATCGATACCCCTTCATTGGTACAAGAGGTCCGGGATAACGCCAAGAACCTGATACCACTCGGCCGGGCAGGAGGTTCCGACGAGTGCGCCCGGGTGGTGACCTTCCTCGCATCGGACGAGGCCAGTTACGTATCCGGGGCGGAAGTAATGGTCGATGGGGCGATGCTCTGCTGATCAACTATCAGGACGGAGTGGATTGATGAGCCAGCATAGTAAGCACTGGACGCGCGCCGCACAGCTCGGCCTCGAGCAATCGACGGCAAGCGTTGCGAGCCACGTATCGCCCGACACCTACGCCATGGAGGTCGACCGTATCTTCCGTCGGCTGTGGCTGATGGTCGGCCGCGTGGAAGACATTCCCGGACCGGGGGATTATTTCCTGCGGCCAGTGCCGACAGTCAAGGCAGAGCTGATCGTCGCGCGCGGCAAGGACGGCATAATCCGCGCCTTCTACAACAGCTGCGCCCATCGCGGCGTGCCCGTCGTGCACAAGGAAAAGGGCACGGCTCTCACGTTCCGCTGTCCCTATCATAGCTGGCTTTACGGCGTGGACGGTACGTTGCGCGCGATCGCCTCCGAAGAGCAGTTCCCTTGCGTGGACAAAGCGAGCAACGGTCTTGTGTCGGTGCCGCTGGATATCTGGAACGGCTTTATATTCGTCAATTTCGATCCGCAGCCTTCCCAAAGCCTCTCAGACTTTCTCGGAGGGCTCGGCGAGCTGCATGGGACATTGCCGTTCGAACGTTATCCCTTCTACGTTCGCGCAGATTATGATGTGGCATCCAACTGGAAATCGGGGATGCACACATTTTCCGAAGGTTATCATATAACCACGGCGCATTCCCGTACGCTCACGCCTCAGATCGTGACTAAAACGAACCCGACGTTCAATTTCTATGATATACGCATCTTCGGGCCGCATAGCACATTGACCAGCGAGCGAAATTTCGACTGGCGGCCCAAGGCCCCGACGATGTCGTTCATTGTCAACCAGTTGCCGCCATCCGTGCTCCCACACGAGGGAAGCAACGAAAGGGATTTCGCGAACCACCCTTCGATAAACCGAATCGGCCTACCGAATTTCGGAGTCGAGACGATCACCATATTTCCCAACATCTGCTTGCAGCCGCTTGGGGGCGGCTATTTGTGGATGACGTTCTGGCCCGTGGCGCCGGACCGGACCCTCGTTGAGGTGCGGAGCCACTCTCTGTCCACGCCGTCCGGACTGCGTCAGGAGTTCGCGACGGCGTTCGCGACTGCAGCGGCGCGTGACGTGCTAAGCGAAGATTTTTCACTGACAGAACAGCAGCAGCGCGGGTTTGCCATGGGAGCACGCGCTGCACAGAATTTCGGCGAGAATGAGCCGCTGCTGCGTTATTTCGCGCGCGCGGTCGATCATTATCTCCACGGCGACGAGCCCTTGCCGGCAATGTTGATGGCTGAACAGAACGAGAGTGTAGATGGATAGGATCAAGTTCGACTTTTCAGGCAAGCGCGTCCTCGTCAGCGGAAGCACCAGCGGGATCGGGGCCGCGACCGCACGGCTGTTCGGCCAGAGCGGTGCCACCGTGGTTGTGCACGGGCGGAATGCGGACCGTGCAGAAGCCATGGCCGATCAGATCAGGGCAGCCGGCGGCACGGCGATCGTGGCGCTTGGCGCGTTGGATGACGATGCGGAATGCCAGGCAATTGCCAAGTCGGTCAACGAGCAGATCGGCGGCATCGACATTCTGGTATGCAACGCGGCGGACCATCAGCCTTATTCGCCGGATTGGTTCGCAGTGCCCGCCAGTGCCTGGCTAACTACCTATGACCGCAATGTCGGCGGTTCCGTGCGGCTCGTCCAGTCGTTCGTGCCCGCCATGCGCGATCGCGGCTGGGGGCGGATCATACTTATCGGCTCCAGCGCCTATTTCACGCCCATTACCGATTTCCCAACCTACGGCCCGAGTAAGGCGGCGACCGCCAACATGATGATCAACCTGACGACCGTCCTCGCCGGGACTGGCGTGACGGTCAACACCATAAGCCCGGGTTCGGTGCTGACGGAGACGATGCGGTCCAATCTCCAGCGCATGGCGGAGGGAAATGGTTGGGACGAATCCGATCCCGAGGTGATCGAGCGGCGGTTGGTCGCAGAGCGGTGGCCGAACGCCGTCGGCAGGATGGGTCGCCCCGAGGAAATCGCCGCGGCGGTCGCCTTTGTCGCGAGCGACGAAGCGGGCTTCATGACGGGCGCGCACATCCGGATCAATGGCGGCGAGCGCCCCTCCCTCCACTGAAACCTTGCTCGCTCACCTGCTTGACTCGATGGCGGTTGTGGATGACGCAAGTCCATTGCGCGTGCAGGCCGGCCCCTTCCCGCTCGTCATCACGGGTAGATAACACATTCGACAAGACAGGATGAGTGGGCGGTGGATAAACTGGAAGCGGACGTTGCAGTCTTGGGTGCCGGAAGCGCAGGCGCGGTCATCGCTGCCCGGCTCTCCGAGGATCCGCGCCTGAATGTCGTGCTGCTCGAGTCCGGAAACCGTGGCCGCTCGTACATACGTGACGTCCCTGGCATCACTATGTCTCTGGTCGGCAATGCCCAATCGGACTGGTGCTACGCAGCCGAGCCCGATCCAACGCTCGGCGGGCGTACGCTTACCTGGCACGCGGGCAAGATGCTGGGTGGTAGCAGCAGCATCAACGGTATGGTCTATATACGCGGTCTCCGACGCGACTATGACGATTGGCGGGATGAGGGGTGCCCGGGTTGGGGCTGGTCGGATGTCGAGCCCTTCTTCCGCCGCGCGGAGAATTTCGCCGCCGAGGGAGCCCCCTCGATGGGCCGGGACGGTCCTCTCGATGTCACGCGCATCAGGTCCGTGCACTGCCTGACCGACAAGTTCGTCGAAGCCTGCGAGCAAGTAGGAATAGCGCGGCTGGAGGATTATAATTGCGGGGATCGCGCCGGCGCATTCGTCAACTTCACGAACCAACGCCGGGGCCAGCGCACCAGCACCGCGAAGGCTTATCTCGAACCGGCGTCGCGACGACCTAATCTCCGTATCCTCCGCAATGCGCACGCGAATCGAGTCCTGTTCGATGACCAGCGTCGTGCCACAGGAGTAAGCTTCATCGCCGGCGGGCAGGAGCACGAGCTCACTGTGCGCGGTGAGGTGGTCGTGAGCGCGGGCGCGATCCAATCGCCGCTGCTGCTCATGCGCTCGGGCATCGGCGACGGATCAGCACTAGGCGAGGCCGGCATCGAGGTATGCGTGGACCGTCCGGCGGTCGGCCGCAATCTTCAGGATCATTCCGGCCCGGCTCTGACTGGGTTCGTCGATGTACCAACGTATAACAGCGAGATGGGCCCATTGGCGGGCCTGCGCCATGTAGCGAACTACGCACTCTTCAGGCGCGGGCCACTCGCATCCCCGGCGGTGCAGGCGATGGCATGGGCCAAAAGTGACGAGAGCCTATCCGAGCCGGACGTGCATCTGAATTGGTTCCCCTTCGCGTTCGATTACACCGCCAATCCACCCAGGATGCACAAGGAGCCCGCGATCACCCTCGCCGCCTGCGTATCGCGTCCGTTTTCCCGCGGATCGGTACGACTGCGGGATGCCGACCCAATGTCAACGCCGATGATCGTTCATCGCCTGCTGGATGACGAGCGCGACCTGCAGACGATGGTCCGGTCCATAGGTCTGATGGAACGCATTTTTGCGGCGCCGGCGCTCGCGCCGCTATGTCGGCTCGCGAGCGGGACGACTGGCATGCGATCCGCGGTGGCGGCAGAAGAGATGGTCCGGGCGACGATCGGACTAGGCCTTCATGCTGCCGGCACCTGCCGGATGGGTTCCGACCCGCACGCGGTTGTTGATCCGGGTCTGCGCGTCCGTGGCGTTTCAGGGGTGCATGTAGCGGATGCCTCGATCATGCCGCGGTTGGTAAGCGCGAATACAAATGCGGCGGCGATCATGATCGGAGAAAAGGCCGCTGAGGGACTTCGCAAGACACTTGCCAGCCGCTGAAGCGGGCGGTCGTCGCGCTCGGAGCAGCGATGATCCTCCTCGCGGGTTGCCCCACCGATGATTGGGCGAGCGACTCCCGCCAGCGGAAGGTGCTTGCCGTGACCAGGCCTCTCGTCGCCCAACAGATCGTTTATTCAGCGCGCCAGACCGCCAGCCTCTCCGCGGCCACTTCAGCCAGCGGGCGCGGCTACCGTTATCGATCGAACAAGCAGATCCGTAAGGCGGGTCTTCCATTCGGCCACGGCCGGCCCGGTACTACAGTCGACGCCGACGAGCGAATCCACAACCTCGTTTGAGAAGGTGAACCCTGCAAGAACCATTATGGTGGTGGCTTGAAACACGGCCGCGTCCGCGTCCTCGGAGAAAATGCCCGCTTCTTTCCCGCGGCGCAGTGCATCCCGAATTAGGGACAAATGATTTTCACCCGTCTCCACGACAACCTTTGGAAGATTGATCCTTTGGTGAAGCTTCACATCGAGAATTGCAAACCTTGCGGTGCCCAGAAATCCATCGAACAATGCATGAATTATACTGGTGATAATAAAGACAGGATCAGCGCATGGGTCTATATCCGCTATCATTCTGTCAATATTCGCTGCTTCTATTTGTAGACTTGCGCTATATAGGTCCTCCTTGGTCTTGTAATATTCATACAAAGTTTGACGGCTTACGCTGGCGCGTTCCGCGATCATTTCCGTTTTGGTGGCATCAAACCCGATCTTTGTGAAAAGTTCGTGAGCTGCTTTCACTATTTTATCGTGGGTCTGGGCTTTCGAGTTGGTCATGCGATGTCATCAATCCGGTTGCGGACCCATCTATATCAATTGGTGCCGATTGTATCCTATCACATGGTGGGGAGTGGTCGGCAATGAGCGGGACGCTGCTACGCAAGGCCGGTGTGCGGCGTCCGCCGAGAGCCGCTACGCCAGCAGCGACAGATCGGGAAATTGCCCGCGTAACGGAGCGAGACGGCGGGCGGCCAACCAACAACGTCGGTATCAGCGGCCCGCGTCGATCGAGGCGCCGCCGTCCGCCATATAGGTCGCGCCCGTGACGTAGCGCGCTTCGGGGCTGACGAGGAAGAGGGCAATCGGCGCAATATCCTCGTCTATGTCGCCAAACCGCGCAATAGGTCCGAGCTGTACATTGGCGAAGCCTCCGTCGATCGCCGCCTTCACGCTCGCGGTCAGCGCAGCAGGGCAGATGGCGTTGACCGTGATACGCTTATCTCCCCATTCGCGCGCGGCGGTCCGCGTAAGCGCTCGGATCGCTTCCTTGGCCATTGCATACGGAGTCATGCCCGTCATGCCAATGATGCCCGCAGACGACGCAAAGTTCAGAATGCGACCGTCACGGCCTTCCATATGGGGATATACCGCCTGCATCATAGTCAGCGCCGCATGGGGACCCGTGAGCATCTGACGATCAAGCTTCTCCCGTGTCAACTCAAGTACACTGCTCTGTGCTGAGGCGAGTTCGAAGGCATTATTCACCGCAATGTCGACTGTCCCGAACCGGTCGACCGCGCGATCGACCGAGGCGCGGATCTCGGCTTCCCTCCCCACATCGCAACCGAACCCCAAGGCAGTGCCCCCGCCATGACGGGCATTCAGTTCACTGGCCAGGTCCTCGGCTTCCTCAACAATCAACGAAGTGGCGACGATCTTTGCCCCCTCTTTGGCGTAGAGGGTCGCTAGACCGCGTCCGATTCCGCGGCCCGCGCCCGTGATGATCGCGACTTTGCCTTCCAACCGTCTCATACGCCTTCTCTCCCAGCCGCATATCCCCATTCGCTACAGCTGATGCACTTCTACAGCGCAGTCCGATGAAGGACAGCCATCAAGCAAGTCCTCAAATGACTGACGCACCTGTAATTCGGGCCGACGCAGGCCACCCGCTCCGGCTGCTTTCGATCAGGAGCGGAACCACCCTATTCGCGGCCGACCGGCCCCGTCACGAAATCTGCTCGATTACCGTCTGATATTCTTGGAGTAGGACGGCATCATACCCAGCTGGCCAACAACACCCGGCTCGGCGTCGCAAACGGCGTTGATCATGTTGATCGGATGAAGCGCCGTAATCTTGCATCCGTCGTAGAAGTCTAGGCACATCTCGGTATGGTACGCGGGATCGCCTTCCACGGTGACCCGGTAACCGGTGTCCGTTCCATTGATCGGAACGCCGAATTCCACGCCAGCATCCGGGTGTATGCGCTCGATCTTGTTGTAAACGATAAGCGGCTTGCCCTTATAGATACCGGTCATATTCCAATGAATTGCAGCAGTGTGCCCGGCGCGGCATAGACCGAATGGTCCCTGATAATCAAAATCCAGCGCAGCGGTGTCCCAGGATGCAGTGATCTCATCAAGCTCGACGCCGAGATAGTCAGCGATGCCGTGGATCGTGCTCTCGTGCCAGCCCTTTCCGATCGGATCGGTGAACATTGGCGGCCGATAGTCGAGTGGCTGATCAAAGCCATAATTTTTGAGCGACTCCCAGGAGGGATAGTTCTGATTGTCGCACATCTCGGTAACAGTCACGCAATCGATCTTGCCAGCGACTGACAACAGGCTGAAAAGATGGCCGATCGTCATGTAGCCGGGGTCGGTGCCGCCGCAGAAGATGGACGATCCGCCTTTCTTGCACGCAGCCTCGATCGGCTCCACAAATTCCGGCCGGCCGAATTTCGGCGCGATCAGATCCATCATTGACGGGCCGACCACGTTGATTCCTGCCTCGAGGAACGGAACGACCTCCGCAACGCACTCGGCTTCGCGCTGCGCATAATTGCCCTGGAACACAAGGCAGTCCGGCTTCAGCGCGATGAGCTTCGCTGGGTCATCGGTTGCGATTACGCCGGTTTTGACGTCCAGGCCAGCAATCTCGCCCGCATCACGGCCAACCTTATCCGGCGCCCAGGCGTGCAGCCCGACAAGCTCATACTCCGGATGATCGATTAGTCCACGCAATCCCCAGATGCCAATGGCGCCCGTGCCCCACACAACTACCCTGCGTCGCATCATATCCTCCTCCTTTGCATGTACACCTGCGCCCTTTGGTGGGTACCTGCGCCGCCTGCCCGGAGCATCGCACTCCCGGCGGGCGGCAGGGTCCTCTAAAAGCGGAAGGTAGCCTCGACACCGTAGGTTTTCGGATCGCCGTAGGTGTAGGTATCATAGCCGGTATTGCTCAGCTGAAGGTTACGCGTGAGCACATATGTTTTGTTGAAGACATTTTTCATATATGCGCCGACGCTGAACGCCGTCCCTCCGATGTTGTTATAGTCCACTCGCAGATTCACCGTAGTATAGCCCGGCGTTGGCGAGAGGAAACCTTCGAGGTCATTGCCGAGCCGCTTGCTCCGGCTGTACATGTTGCCCGTGAACACCAGCTCTTCCCGCGGAGCGCTCAGCGGCAACGCATAACTCACCGCAGCCCCGCCCGTGTTGCGCGAGATATTGCCGAAGTTCTGCCCCGCCAGATCGATGTTCTGGCCGATGATCGAACAAGTGGGCGCGGTGGGAATGGCGAAGTTGTTATATTTGCCCAGCGTGCGATTGTAGAAGCCAGAGACGCTCAGCCGCGGAGTGGGCTTTGCTTCGATCTCAAGTTCAAGACCCTTCGGCCTGCCCTTGCCCGCATTGACGATAAGCGACGACGACAAGCCCTGGCAGAACCCCACAACTTGCGTGTGGATGTTCTTATAGGTACCACGGTAGAGCGCCAGGTTTGTGCGCACGGGCACCGGGCCCAGATTCACCTTCGTCTTGGCGCCGATTTCAACATCCTGCAGCGTTTCCGGCTTGTAGGTCTGGTATATAGGCGGGATTGTCGCGGAGATCAGGTTGAACCCGCCCGCCTTGTAGCTACGCCGGCTCACCGCATAAAGCAGGATATTGGGGGTGACCTGATAATCCAGCCCCACTGTCCAGCTGTCCTGTTCACCCTTAGAGCTGTTGGCAGCGCCTAGTCCGACGTTGATCTGATCAGCGACCTGACCCCGCCGTGTGTCCCACGTGTGGCGATAGCCGCCCGTCAGCTTAACACCGTCGAGCCCCAAGTTGGAGAAATCGAGCGTTGCTTGCGCAAACAGGGCTTTCGACTTGTACACGTCAAGCGAAACATTGTGGGTAACCGGGAAAGTCGTAAAAATGGAGGCGAACTGATCATTGGTGGTGCGCTGCCGCGAAATGAAACCGCCAACGATCCAGTTCAGGCTGTCATTGAAAGACTTGCCGGTCAACTGAACTTCGTCACTGATCTGATTGAGGTGGTAGTCCTGCGAAACGTCCACGATCGGCATGGAACTGAAGCTGGTCTGATTCAAGCTAAGGAACTGGTGAACTTTCCAGTATCCGAAGATATTCTTCAGGGTCACGCCCCCGAAATCGTACGACGTGACGTTGCTGAACAGATAGCTGGTATTATTATCGGGGTTTTTATTGAATGAATTATCGACGGTACGCTTGCCGAGCTGCTGTTGCCGATTGAAGTCAGCCACCACTCCCTGGAACACCGAAGGCGGGTAACCATAGAGACTGGTAAGAACGAAGTCGAGCAGACCCGGGTTAATCGCACCCGCGATCGGCGTGTTGAGGTGCTGGCGGCCACGGAAGTAAGTGAACAGGAAATCGTTTTTCAGGCCCTCCATGGGCTGCAGCGTCGCTGCCAGGCGCAGCGCGTCGTAATGCTTGTCGTTCCCGTCCGGCCCGCTCAGGTTGCGCACGAAGCCGTCTTGCCGCGTCGTCTGTCCCGAAATCCGCACACCGAAAACACCAGGCACGACCGGCACGTTCACCGCACCCGTGAGCTGATGGAAGTCGTAATTGCCTACGCCGCCCTGTGCAAAGCCCGAAATATCGTCAAGATTTGCCTTCTGGGGCGTAAACAGCACTGCGCCGCCGGTGCTGTTTTTGCCGAACAGCGTTCCCTGCGGGCCGCGGATGACCTGGATCGAGTTCATATCGAACACGCCCGAGGCGATCACGCGCGCATCTACCGGCACGTCGGCGAAATAGGTAACCACCGTATTATCCGTACCGAGTGGCGAGGTCTGGCCGCGCAGCTGGAATATCGGATTGCTCGAGCCGCCGAGCGGATCGGGGGTGATCACGAGGCTCGGGGCGTTGTACTGGATGTCCGACGCGGTCAAGACACGCTGCCTCTGCAGCGCCTCTGAGCCTAAAACCGACGCCGCCACCGGCACCCTCTGCAGATTTTCGTTCACGCGACGCGCGGTCACCACAATATCCTGAAGGCCGGCCGTTGAATCCGAGGTCGGGGCCGCCGCTTCCGGCGCGGCCGCGGGAGCCTGCGCTAGCGCCGGCATTGCCACCATGAGGGCAATGCCGCTGGCTGCGGTCACGCACAATCGTTCAATTTGGAAATAATGCAATTTCATCCCCTCTTCTTAGCAGCTGCGCACGCCAGCGTTTGCTAGCAATTTATCGAATTCTGCGCCTGCTCAGTCCAGACATCGTTAATAAAGGCATGTAGTATATGGATTTGAATCTCAACCGCAAATCTATCTTAGCTCAATCATAATCGATCTCTCCAATTACTCAGTCAGCATGCTCAAATACCGATCAATAAATGAACCATGCATTTGCATGCATAACAATCTATACGACATTTAGCCAATGCCGTCTTTTACCGGGATTGTTCGGGGATCGCTGTATCAGGCGGCTTGACGCTGCTGCTGTGCGAGGTCATCGGGCGTGACATGGTCTTTGAGGACCTGCTGGACGCGGAGTTCCTGAGGGATGTTGTCGATGCCGATGCGGCGGTCGATCTCCTCATGGTACCAGTAGATTGCGCGCTCCTGGGCGCCCATGGTCATGCCGGTGAACGCGCCGCCCTCGAGCGAGCGCTGGATCGCCGACAGCAGATGCATGTCTTCGCCGATGATGATGTCGTTCTCGGCATCGTAGCGGTCCCAATAGGCCTTGTCGATCTCAGGATCGACCGCCGGATCGTCGACGCCCATGATCCACAGGTCCATCACCGTCCGGCTCGGACCCAGCGGCCACATCGATTGCCATGGGAAGCCGCCCGGCTCCACCGCCGCCTGGTTGTTCGGGAAGGTGCACAAACCCGTCGTATGGTCGTTGAACACCTGTGCGCAGCCCTTCACCACCGGGCTCGGCGTGCCGTCATCGATCCGCGCGAAGATCTTGCGCGTCGTGCACAGGCGACCATGGCCGTTGTTGAAGATGTCGACCGCCATCGCCTTGGTGTCCAGCCACGGCACCACCGAAGCCTGGTGGATCGTCGCCACGTGGTAGCCTTCGTAGAAATTGTCCAGCATCGCCTTCCAGTTGCAGTCGGCGTAAACCGTCTTCACCCGCTTGACGACCAGATCCTCCAGCGGAAAACCCGCAATCTGCCCATCCAGCGGACGCATATGCTCGGCCAGCGTCATCGCAGGCTCGTCGGCCAGGTTGATGAAGATCATCCCCTTCCAGACATCGCAATGCACCGGCAGCAGGTTCCGCCCGCGAACCTCGTCGGTGAAGTCCTCCTTGCACGTCACCCCAAGCACCTTGCCATCCAGCGCATAGGACCAGGAATGATAGGGGCACACGAAGCGCGGAACCCGCCCGCTCTCCTCCAAAACCAGCGGTGCGCCACGATGACGGCACACATTGTGAAACGCCCGGATGTCGCCTGCCTTGTCGCGCACGATCACCACCGATACGCCCAGACGGTTGAAGCTTATGTACGAGCCCTCACGCGGCAGCTGCGACACATGCCCAGCCGTCACCCACGTCTTGCGCCAGACATGCTCCATCTCCAGATCGTAAAAACGCTGATCGAAATAGCGACCACCCGGAATCTCCGGAAGAACCGGAAAACCCTCCGGATATGCCTTGCGGCTCTTCTCATATGCCACTCGCTTGTAGGCATATTCCGCCTCAGCCGGACGCATCCTCCAACTCCTCCTCAAATCCGCAATCAATCGCAGTTCCCTACAACCTACCCCCTCAGCCCAAATCGGTCGACCAACAATAACCGACACACTGTAAGATGAATAGTTTTCAATGGCTTGCGTGTATCTTCCACCCGCCTGGTCGTTGATTTCGGCTGGGTTGATATTCCCTTACGACGACGTCAAAGACCGAAGCCGCCAAGGCGGGGCGGGACGACAATCCCGCGCGCTTCTCACACAAGCTCCTCGAACGGCGGGCGAAGTGCTTCAGAGATCGTTTTTAATCGCCGCCACCGGATCTGATGACATGCACTTAACCGCTGCGCCGGTTGAAAGCAGTGGCGCCTGGCGCTAAGCCCCAGCCACCTGAGGTTTCTTGATCCATTCGCGATCGATCTCGTCCTCTACCTTATGCCAGATTTTTGGCACCGGAAGGACGTGCGGTCGATAGGAAGGTGAAAGCACCTTCAGCAGGTTCTGGCCAATCGTCTTGCTTAACGCCTTACCAACCGCTTTTTCCCGCGCCTTCGATTCCTTGATTTCAGCCTTTGTCATCTTTGCACGGTCAACCGCAAGCAGGTACCGTTTAACCTTGCGGGCATATTTCGTGAAAAAATAGAGCTGATAAAAAAAGCCGTAAATACGAAGAAAATAACCACCATGAAGACGCTTGAACACATCATAACAGACGTGCCGATGTTCATATTCTTCCATTAGATGCCATCGGTACATCATAACGATATTCGGATCGGCACCTTCAAGAAAGCTATCTAAAGAGTCACCGCACCAAGCCATCGCCGAAGCAGGGCCAATCGTTTCGAATCCCTCACAATAAGCCGCCAAGAAAGCAAGAGATTTAGTCTTGAGCAACCGCTCGTAATGGGCCTCTATCTCGCGCTCAAGCTCCACGACGCCGTCATAGCCATCGCGCAATAGTACCGCGTTCATTTCATCATGCGTTGCGTAATGACAGGCTTCCTGCCTGATGAACGTGGTGATATCTGCACGCAATTGAACCGAAGCCGGGTCGTCTCCCGTTATCTCCTTGCGGGCTTTAGTCATCACCCGGTTGAGGAAGCGCTCTAACGGCGGAACACCCAGCGATCCGGCATTCTGGGCCTGTGCGAACTCTATATTCGGTGCCCAATGCGCTCGCGAGTTGGAAAAATCGAACTTGGGCTGCCTCACCCGCATGGTCACTCTCCTTCTATCCCATCAACATAGACGATCGGGCAGGCAATTTCCACTGCCACTTTGCAATTATATGCATAGATCGACGACATATGCATAGATCGCGACAGCCGCAAATCCCGCCACCGATCTAATCTGGGGCACGATGAACAACATCGTCCGTCCTGCACCGCGATCGATGGAAGATCCGATGCCGTTTGAACGTACATACAACGATGCAGCGATGGATTCGGCTGCATCGGCTTTATGCTGTTCGACCATAATGGATCGCGACAGCGGCCAAACGGAGGAGCAGGATGACAGTCATTTTGCCGCACAGCGATGCAGGCTTCAATCTCATGCTTGTCGATGCGGTGTCAGCCGAGGTTCCGGGATCAATAGAAAGCGTCTTCGATGCATTCACCGATGCGGAGCTGATCGACCAGCATCTCGACATGCCATCGGAGTTCAGCGTCGACAGCTACGAGATGATCAGCGGCACCTGGCCCGCCCGCGGGGCTTGCCGCGTCCTCCAAGTCAACGGCACCTCGATGCGCGAGACGATATACGATGCCAGGCGACCCTATGCCTTTCATTATTTCGTCGATGAGTTTCGCGGTGGTCTCGAGGGGAAGGCCGACCTGATCGTCGCTTACTATATGTTCGTACCGCTTGGTCTCAGAACGCTGGTACATTGGGAACATGCCATCCGCCCTAACGGATACGATGTTATACCTGAGCTCGAATCCTTCATGCGGAACGCGTGGCGGCCGTGGAAGCTCAGGGCGATCGAGCAGATCGGCGCAATGCTGAGCGGACGACACCGATAGAAGGAGTGGCCATGAAGAGTTCCGTGATCTCACCAGCAGTCGGCTTCGGGTGCCGCATCGACGGTCTCGGCGCGCGCGACATCGTCGATCCGAAAGTCCGTCAGGAGCTGCGTGACCTTTGGATCGAACATGGGTTGCTGCTGTTCCGCGGCGGCGATCACGATCCCGATTTCCAGGTCGATCTATCGCGCTGCTTCGGCGAGCTGCAGGAGCATTCGGTGAAGGAGATGCTTCACCCAACGCGCAAGGAAATGCTGGTCCTTCGGGGCGAGCCCGGAGCGGCAGCGGTGATGGACGTGAACGGCGTCGAACTCGCCGGCTTCATCCCCTGGCATTCCGACCAGATCTTCACCGCGGAGATCAACCATGGCGGTATCCTGGCGGTCGAGGTTCAGCCCGAAGTCGGCGGAAATACCGGCTTTATCGACCGGATTGAGGCCTATGACGCTTTGCCAAACGCGATGAAAACACGCATCGCCGGGTTGGAAGTTGCCTATCGGCTGCATACCGGCGACGGCAATTTTCGATTCCTTCCTTACCAGGCCGTTCGCATGACGCAGCGCGGCCCGTTCCAGGATGGCATAGACGAGCGGATCGCCAAGGGTGCCTTCCCCACGGTCGTCCATCCGCTGGTCTATATGCAGCCCGAAACCGGCCGCAAGGTGCTCAACTTCTCACCGATGTTCGCGAGCCATGTTCTTGGTCTGCCACGTGATGAGAGCGATGCGCTGCTGTGGGAAATCGCGAAACACATCACTGACGAGAGCCGCGCCTACGATCATGTCTGGCAGCCGGGCGACATGCTGTTGTGGGACAATTGGCGCATGATCCATACTGCGCGCGGCGTGCCGCTCGGCTATCGCCGCGAGGGGCAGCGGACTACGATCGCCGGCGACTATGCACTCGGCCGGGTGCTGGAGGATGCGGTCAGCAACTGATGCACGGAAAGGGGGCCACACAGATCGCTGCCCCCTGCCCTGCCTCCGCTCATCCTGCGAGCGCCTCTAGCCGCTGAGGGTCTCCGGTCTCATCGATGATCCACTTGCACATTCGCCGGACCGTCTCGATCCCGTCCTGTCGCTCGGTGCCCCCATTCACGAACCACGCGCCGCCGAGCGAAACCACGCGCTGGGCACCCTGGAACGCCAACTGGTCACGCAGACTTTCCTTCAGGCGCTCGGGATAAATTCCAATCGTCTGAGTATAGGAATTAACCGACTTGACCGCGGTCTGCACGTCATCGATCGGTACGAGGTTGCCGACTCTGCAGGCGAGATCGCGTGAGAAGTCGACAGGGTTGCCGTCGCGCGAAACGATAATCGCGCCCTCATTGCCTTTGCCGCCAAATACCTCATAATCGTCGTCGAGCATACGTACGGCATCGATCTCTTCCTTGAGAGCGATGTCGAATTCCTTATGCGGAGTGCTGATCGTCTCGGGAAGGTGGCTCAGCGCCTCGAAGGTCAGCCGGCCGAGCTGTGCACAGCGTTCAAGCCCCTCCTCGTCAGTCCCGGATTCGACATAAATCACCCGAGCGTTGACGCAGCCCTCCTGATTGTAGGCGCCGATGTCAAGCGCAAGGCGCCGGGCGACGGAGCCCAGAACCTCTTCGTCGGCGAAGGCATCCTTGCCAATAATCGTGCTGGAAAGCTTCGGATCGAGCGTGATGAGATCAATTCCCGGCTGAAGATAACGCGTGATGTGCTTGATCGAGCTGAAGCCCCCCCAGGCGATGATCTTCTCGATCTTGCGTGGATCGTAGATCGCTGCTTCCACCTTCTCGTTGCCGCCCTTCCAATAAGCGACGGAGGCATGACGGGTGATGGGATGGTCGGGAGCCATCTCGATCATCGTCCGGACCATCGCGGCCGCGGTCATCGGATCGTTGGAGGGCGTCTTGATGATACAATCCGAGCGGGTGATGGCGTTGCGCAGCAGCGTGACCGCCGAGACATCGGGCGTGTTGCCCGCGATGACGTGAACGGCACGCGCACCGAACGCGCGGATGCGCCCCTGAACGCCCGCCTGCTGGCTGCCGGTCTGATCGACCCAGCCCTCCAGAAAATCGAGCCCGCAGGAACGCTCCGCCGTGCTGTAGATCGCGTCTCGGCGGAAGAATTGCGGGAAGTTGCGGAGGCGCGCCAGCAGCATCGCTTCGGACATGCCGCTGGTCTCACGCGAGACCTCGAACGATTCCTGCATGTGGGGATTGGTCTCGAAATTGAGCTTCTCTCCGAGCGCGACCAGATAGTCCGCGATGTCGGCGAACGAGAGGGCGTAGAGATCTGCCAGCTTCGAAGGTGTGCCCAAAGTCAGATCGTCGACATATTTTTCCACGTCGGGCGTGGTGAAACGCAACGCGCCATGACGCCCCCCGAACTCCAGCTCGTAGTCTTCTATGATCTTGCCCCGGATGATAAGGGGGACGCGATAAAGTTTGCTCATGGTCTGTTCCCCAGGCCGTTCAATAAGAAATTAGAAAATCCAGCGCGCTATTGTGGGCTTCGGGCGCGCCGCTGCACAACACTTTGTCGTCGCCTCCCTCCTCCGCCGAGTAGCGGCTGATCTCCTTGTCGACATAACAGCCAGTGCGTCCGCACTCACAAGACTTCTGCCAACCGCTCATGGTCACCTTGTCGCCAGTGATGATAGCAGCCCAAAACGTCTCGGGAATGAGATCAAAGAAGGCGAAGCGCCCCGTCGTCCCGTCACGGCGCGGCAACAGGCTTCCCGAGCGCGGATCGAGCAGGAACGGCACCGTGGTAACTGGCAGATGATATTTCCCGGCTTCGCATATGCCAGCCATGCCTGTGCATTCGGTCATCGCGTACATATCGAAAAAGTTATTAAAGCCGAGGAAGTCAGCTATCATCTCTTGCCAATTCTCAGGGAATATCCGCCCCTTCGTGCCACCACCGCTGGCAAGAAAGCTACCGCTGCCGAAGATGTTCTGCCGGCCGCGCTTGAGGCCGTCCTCAGCCCAGTCGAGCACCAGCCCGTAGACCGCGCCAATATACACGTCTTGCCCGCTGAAACGACGGATCGCCTCGTTGAGAAAGACCTCCATCGCCTGGGGCCGGTTCCGTTCCCGCGCGATGAATTCCGCGCGCCGCTGCAGCAGCGCTGGAGAAATTTCCAGCGATCCGAGCTCACCCTTTGCCTCGGCGACACGTATCCGCCCGGCCAGCGACTGAATATCGGCGGACATCCGCTCCTCTGGATAGAGGAACAGCGCGTTCTCGATACCACCCGCATAGAGTTCCGCCTGGATCCCGGCCATGCGCTGCCCCGTGCCGCCACCATGGAGATAACCGGGATTGATGAACGGCCGATGCTGCTTCAACATGTCAGGCCGACTGCCGGCGCCCTTCCAGTCGCGCAACATGTTGGAGGTCATGATCGCGATCTGCGTCGCTTGCTCGCGCGTGCGTGGCAAGAAAGAGAGCTTGCCGGTGGTACCCGAGCTGTTGAACAGCATCAACGGCGTCTCGCGATCGAGCAGGTCCATCCATTCGTCGATGCCGGTGACAGCCGAGGCGTCGACATGGCTGATGTCGATGGTGATCAGCCCGGCAAGCCATTTGGTCAGCTTGTCGAACCGATTCCGCTCAAGATAGGACATGGGATAGGACTTGTAGACAGTGTGTCCGAACAGCAGCGGCAGCACGTCGTCCACTTCGGTGATCTCATCGATGTCGTGCTCCTCAGCCAGTTTGCCTAGGAACAGGATCCGGTCCTTCAGCTCGGCGAACCGTTTCGCAACCCAATGTTTATGGAACGCATCGATCTCCCCACGGCTCAGGGTGAAATTGAGATCGAAGCTGTTGTCGAGAACAGCTGACGGCGATTCCATCAGCTGTTCGAAATAATCGGACATCTCTATCTCCATTCGCGCCGCTTCGAGCGCTGTGCCGCGACTATGAGACATTCTCGGCCGAATTGCCCGAAAATTCGCTAGACCGTTGGACAAGCCGTGGACGACGAAGCCTGAACATTGTTCAGCGAAATGCATGGCCTCGCAGCGATCACTAGGGCAGAGATTGGGCAACCTGCCGGCCGATACGGTCACCCGATGACGAACCGGCCAACGCTAAGCGGGAAGGGGATTGATGCCTTCGTTCCGAAACCGGCTGTACCTCGGCTATATCCTGCTGCTGTTGCTCCTGGTGAATGCGGTCAACATCGCTGATCGGTTGGTGCTCGGCATTATGCAGGAGCCGATCAAGCACGAGTTCCGGCTGAGCGATTTCCAACTGGGGCTGCTCGGCGGACCTGTTTTTGCGGTGCTCTATTCGTTGCTGAGCCTGCCGATCGCGCGGTTCGCCGAGTGGGGCAACCGCATTTCGATCATCGCGCTGGCGACCGCGCTGTGGAGCGGCGCGACTGCCTTGTGCGGCTTTGCGCAGAGCTACGCGCAGCTGCTGCTCTGCCGGCTCGGCGTGAGTGTCGGCGAAGCAGGGGCGAGCCCGCCATCGCTGTCCTTCCTTTCGGACAAATTCCCGCCGCAGCACCGCGGCTTGGCCATCGCTATTTATGCGACGGGAGGCTCGGCCGGCACCCTCATCGCGAGTTTCGCCGGCAGCTGGCTCGCGCAGCATTATGGCTGGCGCACGAGCTTCCTTCTATTCGGTGCCTGCGGCCTCGTCCTCGCTATTGTCATGCGGCTGACGATCGGCGAGACCCGCACCAGCTTTATACACATGGGGCGCGAAAGCCTGCGTCAAGCGCTTGGCCGCCTCCGACGGAAGCGCAGCCTTTATCACATCTGCGCCGCGGGCACCTTCGGTACCTTCTGCGGAACCTTCATCGTCCAGTATATGGCTTCGTTTCTGATCCGCGTTCATCATTTCTCGCTCACTGCAGCGTCGAGCGTCGTCGGCCTCTCGATAGGCGTGGTCGGAATGGCTGGCGTGATAGGATGCGGCTGGCTGGGCGATCGCTTCCAGACGTACCACCCAGCCGCCCGCATAATCGTCGGGGCTATCGCCTTTTCGGCGACGGCGGTCTTCTACACGATGGCCTTCTGGCTGCCGGCCGCGCCGGCGGTCGCTTTCCTGTTGCTTGCGGGCATCGGTCAAAGTGCGTACCCGGCGATCTGCTACACTGCAGCTACCGCCATCGCACCAGCAGGAACGCGCGCTACGACTATCGCGATTTTCACGCTTTGCGTGAACATTCTGGGCTATGCATTCGGGCCGCCGCTGCTCGGCGCGCTGAGCGACTTTTGGGCCAGCCGCATGCTTGCCGCGCACGGTCTGTCGCAGGTGGACTGCCTGAGTGCCCCCGTCAGTCCGTTCTGTGCCGCGGCAGGGGCCGAGGGGTTGCGGATTGCGCTCACGGTCGCCGGGCTGCTGGTATTGGGCGGCGCCTTCCATTTCTGGCGCGCCGCGTCCCTGTTCTCCCACGATCTGGCGGACAGAGCGGCAGATCCCCTCTGAGGCGGTTCAGGCGAACGCGGTACTAACGGTGACCGCGCGCCATTGTTCGATATCGCGCTCCGCCTGATCGAGCTTGTTGCGAATCCACGCCAGCGCGTCCTCGCCCAGTATCAGCCGCAGCGGCGGGTCCGCCGCTTCGATGGCGGAGATAATGGCATCGGCGGCACGCGCAGGATCGCCCGGCTGTGCGCCGTCATAGGCCTTGAGCAGATCGTTGATGTCGCCAGCCATGGAGCCGGCATAGGCGGAGATGCGGCGCGGCGGCAGTCGCAGCTTGTCATTCGCAAAATTGGTCCGAAACGCACCGGGTTCGACGATCATCACCTTTACGCCAAACGGCGCCAGCTCGGGGGCAAGCGCCTCGGACAACCCCTCGAGCGCAAACTTTGAGGCGCAATAAGCGGTACCGCCGGCGTTTCCCGCAAAGCCCGAGGCCGAGCTGATGTTTATGATCGCACCAGCGCGCTGCTCGCGGAATCGCGTCACCACAGACTGGATCATGCGCAGCGCACCGAAAAAGTTAATCTCCATGGCCGCGCGGAAATCGTCTTCGTCAAGTTCCTCGAGGGCGCCCATATGGCCGGCGCCGGCATTGTTGACCAGGACATCGAGGCGTCCGCCAGCACGTGCCACCGCTGCCTCGACCGCGGCGCCGAGCGGCGCGGCGTGCGACAGGTCAACCTGCAGGCCAAATGCGCGGCCGGGAGCTCCAGCCTCGAACGCGACGACTTGCTCGGGAAGGCGAAGGGTTCCGATCACCTTATAGCCGCGCGCCAGCACCGCCTCCGCCAACGCCTTGCCGAGCCCGCTCGAAACGCCAGTGATCAACCAAGTCTGACTCGTCATCCGCGCTTCTCCTTGCAATCAGGGTTGAAAGGGTCAGCCGCGTGGCTGACCGTATAGAACCTCCGCACTTGCTGCGGTAAAGGTAATCGCGCCGCTGGACGCGCCAAACTTGGCGAGGTCGCTCGCCGCGTCGCGCTGCTGGTTCGGCTCCCTATAGGCATCCGACAGATCCTGAAGCGAACGGAACCCGACATCGGCTTCCATCGCCATCAGCTTGTAGCTCTTCATCTTCAGTCCAGGTGTCGCAATGCCATACTGCTGCCGGTAGCGCAGCATATAGGCGACGAATTCCTTGTAGCTCTTAAAAAAAGCTCCGTGTTCGTGAAGCCAATAGTCCTGCGCCTCTTCCAACAGCATGCCTTCACGCGCTTGACCCGCCACCATTCGCTTGACCGCGATCGGCGCCAGATCGAAATCATCGATCATTGCGCCGATCCACGATACGCTGGCACCTGCATCAATGATCTCGCCCGCGGCTGCGGCGATTGCCGGATCGCTTGCAAGAGCGTTGCCGGTTACCACCGCCGCAGGGAGGTCGTCGAACCAAAATTCCGCGGCGCCGTCAAAGTCGTCGCAAGCAATCCATAGATGTTCTTTCGGAATGGTCTCGAACGGCAAATTGACGACGTAAGAACGCACGGAACGTTTGAAGGAAGGGTTTGCGCAGACCCTGTCGCTAAGTTCTCCCGTCCACCTCCGAACGAAGGTCTGGCGATCGACGTCCGCTGACCGCTTGATGAAGGAAAGAAGTCTGAACATCGGCCGATTCCTCGTGCGATAATAATCTTGGAAAGCCGTCCGAAAACGGCTGCGCGATGATTGCAGCATCGCCATTCTATCGCTAGATTTCTGACCGAGTGTTGGCCAAGCAAATTCTTTTTATCTATGGTCTAAACATCGCCAACCGTGGTCAGATCGATTCTGAAATGGAGGAGAGAGATGGAGCCGGCGGGCAATGAGAACGACGCCGCAGGGCAGCCGGAAGCGCACCACGTGGGCACAACGGTGGACCGGATATTGCGGTCGGCGATCAAGCATTTTGGCGCCAAGGGTCTTGAGGGCGCGCGCATCGAGCGCATCGCTGAGGATGCCGGCGTGAGCAAGCAGCTGATCTATCATTATTTCAGTGGGAAAGAGGATATTTACAGCGAAATCCTCAACCAGATCTCGATCGAGAACTACACCGCGCTCATGGAAATAGACTTCGAGACTCTCGACCCACGTGAGGCGGTACGGCAGTTCCTCGTTAGCCTGCGGCGCGAATATGAGAATTCGCCACTGTCCGTCAGCGTGACGCTCGACCAGATGCTGCACAGCGGCGCCCAAATCCGCCGCAATCCGCGCGCCGATCGGCTGCGCGCGCAGTTGCTCGCACGCCTAGATGGCGTAATTAAGCGGGGGCAAGAACAGGGCTTGTTCAACGATAAGATTACCGCCACCGCATTGCATATCATGGGGGTGGTGGTCATGCACGGTTCCCACAGTTATCCTCCGCTTTTTTGCAAATATGCATCGTCGACGCTCAGTAGCGACGAGACTCAGCCCGAATATTGGGCCAATTACGCAATTGAATTTTTCCTGAGCGCACTGCGCACCTGACCCCAACACCGCGCAAGCGCAGGGTGGCGCATTCCAACGAATTTCTGCTGTTTTCGTTGATAAAGTGCCTGATCGTGTATAGCTTGAACAGATGGGATTGAGCGCGGCACTGCAGCCGCGATGCAAATGCGGCAAGCCCAAGGGAGAGGATCACCATGCTTGATGGAGAGATATTCGACAGAGTCGTGACTTCTGTCGAGCGGGAGCTAACACGGACCTCTTATCCGTCAGACTTCCCTGTCTTGCCACCGATCCCTGCCGCTCGATATAGCGATGCCGATTTTTTCCAGCTCGAACAGGAGCATCTCTTCCGCAAGACCTGGATCTGGGCGGCGACCCACATCAGCGAACTGCCGCGCGATGGTTCCTACAAGCTGTTCGACCAACTGGGCGAATCGATCATTATCAGCCGCGGCAAGGATGGCGAGATCCGGGCTTTCAAGAACAGTTGCCGCCATCGCGGCGCGGCGCTCCTGCTCGCGCCGACAGGCCGCGCCCCACGTTTCGTCTGTCCTTATCACGCCTGGGGCTATTCGCTCGACGGCGAGCTCAAGTCAGTTCCCGACGAGCGCGATTTCGCCTGCCTGAATAAAGCCGAACTGTCGCTTCTAAAGGTCCGCTGCGAGGTCTGGAATGGTTTCGTTTTCATCAATTTCGATGATCACGCCGCGCCGCTCAGCGAATTCATGGCGCCACTTGCGGCAAAGTCAGAAAATTTTCCATTCGAGAATTTGGAGTTCAAGGAGTGCTACACTCGGGTTCTCGATTGCAACTGGAAGGTCGCGCTCGATAACTTTATCGAAATCTATCATGTAAACACCGTGCATGTGAAGACGCTGGTGCCAATTCTCGATACGCGTAGCTTCGCGCCATCGCTGCTGCCGAACGGCCACGGCTGCTTTGCCACAAAGAAGAAAAGCGCCTCAGTTTATGGCGATGTAGGTCTTGGTGATGGCGACGCCGGCACCGATGATCTCACGAACATGTACACGATCGCGCTATCGCGTTTTCCAAACTCGATGACTGCGCTCGACCCAAACGGCATCAATTGGCTTAATTTCTGGCCGCTCGCGCCTAACAAAACTTTGCTGATGGCTGGCCTGATGGGCCCAAAGATCGCAGATCCGGAAGCGAATGCGGCCTATTGCGCGACACTGCGCGAAGCCAATGTTGCCATCCTGGAGGAAGATATCGATCTATTCGCAAGCGTTCAACGCTCCATCGACAAAGGCGACCTGAAGCAGTTGATCCTCGGCTATCAGGAACAGTGTCTCTATTGGTACCACGAGGAGATCGATCGGGTGATCGGTCCCAGCCGGGTGCCGGAGGCGCTGCGGGTAAAACCGTTGCTGGCGTCGCACCTTCAGCGCTCGGCCTGACGCGACCGTACTGCGGCATTTTATGCCCTTGATATCTTAGCGTTGCCGTCATTCGATTGCGGTCTGATCGTTTATACCTTCCATTGAAAGTACGGGAGCCAACATGAAACAGGCGCTGGTCACTGGTGGTGCCCACCCGATCGGGATCGGATTGGCATCCGCCAAAGCGCTGGTCCGTCTGGGCTATGAGGTCATCGTGACCGGGATCAATGATGCCGAAATCGCGTTGACGCCAACCCTTGATGGCATCAGTGCACGCGTGCTTGATGTCACCAATCAGGCTGCCGTCGACGCGTTAGTCGGCAGCCTGGGCCGGCTTGACGCTTTAGTGAATTGCGCGGGCCGTGTCGCCTATGAAGGCTTTGAAATGGACGAGTTCCTCAAAACGGTCGAGGTCAACCTCAGCGGCACGATGCGCATGAGTATCGCGGTCCATCCCTTGCTTGCGAAACAAGGCGGCGCGATCGTCAACATCGCCTCCATGTACTCGTTCTTCGGCAGCACGATCGCGCCGGGATATGCATCAAGCAAAGGTGGCATCGTCGCGCTCACGCGTTCCTTCGCTGCGGCTTGGGCCAAGGACGGCATCCGCTGCAATGCAGTGGCGCCTGGCTGGATCAGGACCGGCATGGCCAAGCAGGCATGGGAAGATGAAGCGATGCACAAGCAGATCGCCGATCGCACACCGATGGGCCGCTGGGGCGACCCTGAGGAGCTCGGCGACGTGATTGGTTTCTTGTGCGCTCCTGAATCTCGCTTCGTCACCGGCGCCATTATTCCCGTCGACGGTGGCTACTCCATTTCGGGCTGACGCGCGCGCAATTTCTCCCCAAAGGGGGGCCGGCTTCCCCCCCAAAGGCACTCAGGCGGGCATGACCACCTTGTTCTCGATCACGCCGATCCCGTCAATCTCGCAGCGGATCACGTCGCCGGGCTTTAGAAAAACCTGCGGCTCCATGCCGACGCCGACGCCCTCGGGCGTCCCGGTCGCGATCAAGTCGCCCGGCAACAGCGTGAACGCGGTGGAAAGATAGGCGATCTGCTGCCAGATGTTGGCAATCATGTTGCGCGTGTTGTTGGCTTGGCGACGCTCGCCATTGACGAAGCACCGCAACTCGAGGTCGTGCGGATCGGTCACCTCGTCGGCGGTGACGATCCAAGGGCCGATCGGACCGTGCGTGTCGAACGACTTGCCCATGGTGAAAGTCGAAGAATGAAACTGCCAATCGCGCGCCGAAACGTCGTTAGCAACAAAATAACCGAACACGTAGTTTTTCGCGTCGGCCTCCGTCACGCCCTTGGCGGGCTTACCAATGACGACGCCGAGTTCGACCTCGTAATCGAGCTTCTCGGTCACACCCGGATCGATCGGATCATAGGGCCCGGCAAGACAAGTCGTCTGCTTGTTGAACCAGACCTGGTGCGCCGCACGCGCCACGCCTAGCCGATCAGCTTCCTCCAGATGCTTCGCATAATTCATGCCGATCGCCAGATATTTGCTGGGCCGCTCGATCGGCGCCAGCAGCTTCGCATCCGCCAACGATAATGCAGCCGGTCCGCTCGCCAACAGCTCGCGTGCCGCCGCTAACCCCGGCTCCCCACCCTCGATAAGCGACAGCATCGTCGGATAACGATCCGCTATCGGCAAGAGCGACACAATGCTCTCGTCACGAACCACCCCAACCCGAACTGCGCCACCCTCCAAATATCTCACAAACCGCATCAATCACTCCTCAGCCCAACAATGCCGCCGTGCCAGCCTTACTACCCTTCAGCGATCCGCGAAATCCGGATCGCATCCAACCAACCAACCTCACCATCCAAACTGCATCGCAAATGCCAATAGGAGAAATAACATCGTGTTCGCACTAGATATCCAGACAGGCTTGGTCGAAATCGAGCCTGGGATTACGTGGAAACAGTTTATCGGCCAAACCATAACCGAGGTTGCATAGAAAGTTCGCCTTCCAGCGCCCGTCGGGGAAAAACTCCGCCTCGAGCCCCGCCTTATTAAAGCCTGACATCGGACCCGCATCGAGCCCCAATGCGCGAGCCGCAAGTATGAGATAGGCCCCCGCCAGCGTAGAACTGCGCTGTGCGGTCTCGGCGATCAATTCATCCTTGCCGGCAAACACAGCGCCGAAATCTCTGCTCGGGAAGAGCTGCGGCATGAATTCGTGGAAGCGGATATCGTAGGCGATGATCACGCAGCAGGGCGCGCCCATCGTTTTCTCGACATTGCCCTCGCTCAGGTGCGGACGCAATCGCGCCTTGGCTGCGGCACTTCGCACGAAGACGAAGCGGGCGGGGTGTGAATTAGCGGTGGTCGGACCTTGCGAGACAAGTGCGTATAGCCGACGAACCATCGCCGCATCGACCTGCCGGTCCGACCAGCTATTATGGGTGCGCGCCTCGGTGAAAAGCTGCGCCAACGCAACATCGCCCAAGGATTGCCTCGTCATCTGCGCCATGCCGCAGGCACATGAGATCGTCGCGACCTGACGAGGCTGGCCACCTCAAGCGGTTTCATCCGCGAGGTACTCATTTATATGGGTCGACCGGTTGCGGGACCTCCTTGATGACCTCAAGGTCTTTGAGCATGGAGAGGACGTCCGAGATCGAATAGATGTGGACGATCTTGTCGCCCTCGAACTTGAGCCAGGAGAACCACAGCACGTCCAGTTGGTTGCCGGTCGGCTGAACACCCATATAGGGGCCGCCGGTGTGCTTGCCATGATGGTGACACAGCACGCAGATCTCATCGTCGCCACGGCCCCAGGCCTTCAAGGTGCGATAGATCGAAGGCGGAAAGGTCTTGTAAAGGCCCTGCGGCGACGTCTTCCATTGAAAATAGCTGCCAAGATCGGGCCGGTTCGGATTGCCATAGGTCATCTTCGACGTATCGAAAAACTGGTCCATACCGTCCCAGTCACCGCGGTTCAGCGCCTCATGGAGATCCATCCACTGATTGACCATGAACGCCTGCCGCTCGGTCAGGCCATTGGTGATCTCTGCCCGCTTCTCTTTCGAGAGCTTGAAGTCGGCTTCGGTGAACGGCGGAATGCGATCTGCCATATATTACTCCGTGCTGTATATTCTAAGGTGACCGCCAGACGGCGGTTTCGGATCTCGGCTGTTTCGAGACGAGCCATCCCGGCAGCACCTACCATCTGGCAGGCAAGGCCCCAGCTATAAAAGGAGGTGCATGTATTGGCCCCTGCCTTTGACGGTGCGCCCTTGAGAAAGTCGCCCGAATTCCGCTCTCCCAGCCGGCGGAGGTCAGGCGAGGACTGCCTGTGCCCCCGCCTCCGCGGCTATCAGATCGGTCTCGACCGTATCGCCGCTCGCGGCGATCGCGCCGACGATCTCGCCCTCGTGAACGATCGGCACGCCGCCGCCCATAGCGGCAGTGCCCGGCATCAAGGTGACCGCTAGGTCGCCGTTGTCCAGCATATCTTGGAGAACCTTGGTCGCGACGCTGGTACGGATTACCGTCCGTGCTTTGAGGATAGCCGAATCGATGCTCACCGGCACCGCCCCGTCCATCCGGCGAAGGCCGAGCAGGTCACCGGCCCTGTCGACCACCGCGATCGTCAACCGCCGATCTATGCCGATCGCCGCCTGCTCTGCGGCGTCAAGCGCCGCCAGGGCGCCCTCACCGGTAAGCGTCCGGACTGTCTTGATATGCTGCGCCATAATATGATCCCATTAGTTGAGGCCAGGAAGCACGCCATCATTCCGCCTCGCCGAGTTTCATCAGGATTTCGCGGTGGCGGGCCGGCGTCAGCGTGTAACGGCTCGCGGTCAGGGCGGCGAGCACATAGAGTGAGAGCGGCACGAGCGTGAAGAGCGCGGAGACTCCCATCAGTGCGCTGGACGAATTGGCGGTCGTCGAATTCGCATGGAACCCCAGCAGGTCGAGCAAAAAGTAGACAATCCCGATCGACACGGCCTGGCCGAGCTTGATCGTTACGGTCAGCAGAGCGAACAACATGCCGAGCCGATCATGTCTGCTCGCTAGCCTGTCCTCGTCGCTCACGTCGGCCATCATGGCTCGCGGAAGCATGTCGAACGACGCTGCCGCGACACCCCCGGGCAGCGCGAGCGCGTAGAAGATCAAGAGATGCCCCGGCGGCATAGCGAAAAGCATGAGGAGATAAGCCGAATAGAGGAGGCAGCCGACGATAAGCGCGCGATGCTTGCCGATGCGATTTGCCAGCCAGGACCACAGTACGGCGGAACTCATGCTGGCAAAGGTCAGGACCAGGAATTGCACACCGACATACTCGCGCGGCACATGCTTGATCATCGTGAAAAAGAAGATGAACACGGCCGATGCGATGCCGCCCGCCATGCCCACCAATATCTGAGCTACCAGCAACAACCGCGTCGAGGATAGGGAAAGCAGACTACGATAATCGGCGAGGCTCGCGACATGGCTGGTGCGCGCGACAGGATTTTCGCGAACACGCGCGATGCACATCAATGCGGTGAGCGGTAACGTGACGACAACGAACCAGCCCATCGTCCGGACGGTGAATCCGCCATCCTGCGCTATTTTTTCCCCGAATATGAGCGGCAGTACCACCGGGAGCATCAGCACCAGGACAAGACCCAGGCCATTGAATGCCTGCCACCACGCAAATACGCGCGAGCGTTGTCGGTAATCGGACGTGAGCTCGGTCCCTAGCCCCATCTGGGCGAGATTGACGATCGAATAACCCGCGTAACCGAGCGCCAGCCCGATCGACAGCCGGAGCGCCCCTGCCCCTCGCTCGGCCATGAATAACATCACCGTGCCAGCAATGACGACAGGCACCCCGATCGCCAGCCACGGCCGGAACTGGCCGAAACGCGTCATCGTCCGATCCATCAGCCCACCGACAAATGGGTCGAAGGCGAGGTCGGCGAGCCGCACCACAGTGAACATCAGTCCGACAAGCGCGAGATTGAGCCCCAGCGCATTCGAGAAGAATTCGGGCAGGTAGATGATCAGGGGAAGCGACAACGCGGCCATCGGCGCAGCAGGCCCCGCCAAAGCGATCATCGTGGAGACCGTCGGTCGGCCAGGCTGCATTCTGATTACCTCGGAGGCATAAGCGGAAGAGAGGAGACCTGAGGCCGGCCTTTGCGGGGCCATATGCCTACATTCGGCCCCTAGATCAGGGTGCGGCCGAAGATTTTCTCCTCGGCATGGAGCGTGTCGAAATATTCCCGGAAGATTCGCACCTTGCCGTCCACAATCTTGAACATCCAGACATATTCATTCCTGTATGGCGCGCCGATCCCGGTAGTCGTGACGTTCGCGCTGTGTCCCTGCGCTACAACCCAATCGCCTTCGGCAATCAGATTTACGAGCGTCACCGGATTGCCGTCTGGAAAGTAATTGGGGACCGGGCCACTATAGGCTTCGACGAGGTCTTGCATCGAATGCGAGCCGCCGTGCACGCCGGTGCCGATCACCCACCATTCGGCATCAGATGCGAAATCCTTCAGGCACTCCATGTACTGGCCTCTCCCAACCAAGTCGAAGTGCTCGCGAACGATCTGCTTGTGCCGCTCTATATCCGTCATGCCCCTCTCACCTTCGCAGCTTTTAACGCCCACGATAGGATTATACCAGCAGCAGGCTGCCCATCGGAGGATAGGCGTCTACCCAGTGCGTCCGGAAAGCTCGGCGTCAATTGAAGAAGCAGCCGAACGGCCGGTCCACCGCTTCAAAGCGGAGCGCGATCAGCCCAACGGTGCGCCATGAACCACCTCGACTTCACCGGCAGTGAATGTAATGGCGCCATAGGGGGCACCGAACTTCACGATATCTGTCATCATTACGGCGGCATGTTTGGGTTCGCGATAGGCATCCGAAAGATCCTGCAGCGAAGCGAAGCCGACGTCGGCACACATGCCCATGAAGCGATTCGTCAAGATCCGCAGTCCTGGTGTCGGAATGCCGTAAACGGCGCGATACCGAAGCATATAGGCCATGAAATCTTCGAAACCGCTGAAAAACTCGCGGTGTTCGTACACCCAATAGTCCTGCGCCGCCTCCAGCTGAAGGTCAGGCCGCGGCTGGCCCGCGACGATCCGCTTCACCTTGATACCCGGCTTGTCGAAGTCGTCCACCACATGACCAATCCAGGTGGCGCTGTCCGCCACTTCGATCAAGCCGGGGACGATCCTCTGCACGGCAGGATCGGCTGCAATGGCATTGGCCGTCACCACCGCGGCCGGCAGCGTATCGAACCACATTTCCGAAACGCCATCGAAATCGTCGCAGGCGATCCACATGAACTCGTCGGGAATGTGGTCCAGCGGCTTGTTCAGCACGTAGGACCGGACCGAACGTTGGAACTGCTGATTAGCCCGGATCGCCGCACTGAGCTCATCGACCCAGCCAGCAACGAAGGCCCCCCGATCAAGCCCTCGGGCGCGCCGAAGGAAGCTCGTCAATCGAAACATTATGCCCCATTTCCCCGTGCTGCTAACGGCGGCGGATCACTCCGCCGCCTGCGCATACTCCTGCGGATTGCTCACTGCGGCCTGTATCACGGCGGCATTGTGGCGGCAGGCCATTTCTTGCATGCCAAAACGGATGAAGTCGACCGCGCCCGATTTCATAACGGTCTGCTGTCGCGTGCATGCATTATTATCTTCGACCAGCGTGTCGCGATTGAATGCCATCGTGTAATGCTGAGCAAATTCCTCCCGCAGCCTGGCCGGTGGAGTGAAATAATATTGCGCCTCCCAGTTGGTCTCGTCGACCGACACTGGCCAGAAGCGGTGAAGCCAGCATCCGTTCGCGCCCGCGTTGACCTGAATATGCGGGAAGATCACCATATTGTCTGATCCCCAAATCGCAGGATCGCCACGATCGATCGGAGCATCTCCGCGGAAGCCCGATGGCGGCGCATTTTCCATTCCTGCAGCGCCCTGAGGACTCGTGATCTGTGCCGACGCGAGGAAGGCGAACTTCTGGACCGGGCGCGCATCCGAGAGTTCGAACGCTGGGTTGATGGCGGTCGACCATGTCCGGTGCGGGCCCATCGCCTCCCAGAAGAGCGGATGGCAGAAGGGGTTATTGCTCGAGGAGACCATGCTGCTCACTGTGCGGGCGTGGAGAGCGCGAATATGATAGGCTTCGCTCTGCGATTCCAGCAGGAGCTTCCAGTTGCTCTGCATGCTATAGCGCATCCGGGCCATGTGGGTGAAGCGCTGCGTGGGCAAATCGCGGAACCGCGCCGATACCGGCGCCATAAACTCCTCAAGCGTCTGCGCCGGATTGGGATCGAGGTTTACGTAGATGAACCCTTCCCAGACGCCGATCGCGATCGGCCGCAGCGACAACTCACCCTTGTTCAAGCCGGGGAAACACTCAGCGTCGGGCACGGCCTTGAGGCCGCCGTCCGTGTCGTAAGTCCAGGCGTGATAAGGACAGGAAAAGCGCGTACCCTTCCCCTTCTCGCCCCATACCAGCTGCATGCCGCGATGCCGGCAGATATTGTGGAAGGCGTGCAAAATGCCCTTGGCGTCCCGCGAGATCAGCACAGAGGTATTGCGGCACGCAACCTCGCGAACGATCCAGTCGCCCGGCTCAGCGACATCGCTCACGTCGGCGATGTTAAGCCAGATACGGCCAAAAAGTTCCGCTTCCTGGGCAAAGCGATCCTTGTCGGTATAAGCGCTCGCCGGAACCTGACCGCCATCCATCATCGCCGCGTCGGGCAGGGTCGGGCCATTGCCGAGGTCGAAGCTCGACACCTTAAAAGTGGGTAAAGTCGCCGACATGTGTCTCTCCAATCGAACCGTATCCTAACGAAAACGCTTGTCCATGTCTTGCCAGAACGTCTCGGCCACATCGGCGACGTGGGCAAAATGAGCCCTGATGCCGCCGTCGACCGAGATGACCTGGCCATTAATATAGCGTCCATCGTCCGATGCGAGCATTGCCACCACGCCGGCGAGATCCTCCGGCCGGCCGATGTTGGGGCTCAGCACATGGCGCATTAGGATATCATAGCGCCCTTCATCGTTGGCCTCGCTTGCCGACGGCGTCACAACGATGCCGGGCGAAACCACGTTGCAACGCACGCCCTTCTTTCCATACTGCGTCGCGGTGTAGAAGGTCAGGTTATTGATCGCCGCCTTCGAAGCGCCATAAGCGGGCCGATACAGATCGCCCGCCAGAGCCGCACCCGAACTCGTATTGATAATGGCCGCGTCGCCCGACGCTACCAATGCTGGAATGGCATATTTGATGGCCAGCATCGTACCGCGCGTATTGGCGCGAAACACGCTGTCCCACAAATCCGCCTCCATGAACTCAATCGCCATGTCGTCATCGCGGTGGCGGGCACGCATGTCGGCGGCATTGTTGTGGAGAATGCGCAAGCTGCCGAAATGATCATTCGCCGTATCAATCATCTTTCGGATGCTGTCTTCGTCGTTCAGGTCCATCCTGACGGCGATGGCGCGGCCCGAAGCTTGCTCTATCTCGCCCGCGACCCGCTCTGCGCCCTCACGATTAATGTCAGCGATGACGACGGCCGCACCCTCGCTTGCAAGGCGTTTGGCAGTAGCCTCGCCAATGCCAGACGCTGCACCGGTTACCACGGCCGTCCGGCCTTCCAGTCTGCGCAATTCACTCTCCCAATCTTGAGCCTACATTATCACATTTCCGGCATCGATCTCCAATCCAGGTCCCCGAAGAAGCCTCTTTCGTTAGAAATCGCTTCCAATCGTGGATCCACCGACAAGGAGAACGAATGGCCGTTACCCGCGCAAGCACCCGGCCCTCCGCTCGGCGCGCGCGTGCCGACATGGCCTCGCCGCGCCGACCAGAGCATGGCCGCTTATATGGGTGACGCCGCGCAAGCGCCCTCACTCACCGACCGGCTGCGGATCGCCGGTCCGCCACGGCGCGACGCCGACTGTCCAGCCGCCGTCGCAGACGATGTTCTCGCCGTTGATGAAGCCCGCCGCGTCGGAGGCGAGGAAGGTAGCAAGCGCAGCAATGTCCGCTGGATCGCCGTTGCGCGTGACATAAGAAGCATCGAGCGCGGACTTGAGCGTGTCCTTCATCATCTCGCGCGCCTTGCCGTGGGCGATAAATCCCGGACAGATCGAATTGCAGCGCACGCCCTGCTTGCCATATTGTACGGCCGTGTTTTTGGTCAGCGAGATGACGCCGGCTTTGGCCGCATTATAGCTAATCAGCCAGCTGTCGCCGACGAGTCCGCCCGTCGACGAGATGTTCACGATCACCCCCTTGCTTTCGATAAGGTGCGGCAGCGCTGCCTTGGTTGCGATGAAGACGGCGCGCAGGTTCGACTGAATCGATTTATCGAAAGTCTCAATCTCGGTGTCCAGAACGGTGCGGTCGGTATAGGTCAGGCTGGTATCCGCGGCATTGTTGACCAGGATGTCGAGTCGCCCGTGGCGGTCGATCGTCGTCTGCACCATCGCGAAGATTGAATCCGCGTCATAGGCGTCGAACGCGACGGTGGACGAGCCACGACCGATCTCCTGCGCAATCGCCTCGGCACCGGGCACGTTGATGTCGGACAGCACCACGATCGCATCCTCGGCGGCCAGATGCCGCGCGATCTCGCTGCCGATGCCTCCCGCGGCACCGGTAACAAGCGCAACGCGGTTATTTAACTTACCCACTATTGTTCCTCCATAATCAATTGCGCGTCCGTTGCACCGGCGTTCGGCCATCGCGTGACGCAACCCGGGCGACTGCTCGCTGCCCCGTTCACGGCAGCAATGAAGTCTCCATCAGATGCCGATCGCCAAGCTCTGCTTCGCGTAGGCGCTCACCGGGACATGGCCGATTTCCATCGCCGCGCGGCAATCCCATCGGCATGCGCGCGATGTTGGAGCCGCCCGCCGTTGGCCCATATTGCGCCATCCTCTCGGACTTCTCCCGTTCCTACACATTTGCCCGCCGGGTGCCCGCGCGGTGGGCCTCGACGGCCTCGTCGAACACCGGGCGCATATCCGGAAAATAAGGGAAATGCATGGCAATGCCGCCATCGATCGGGATAATTTGCCCGGTCACGAACTTGCCGTCATCCGACGCCAGCAGTGCAACCATCGCCGCGATGTCCTCCGGCTCGCCGAGCGTCGGCATCAACGTCTGCCGTTCGAACATGTCGAACTTGTGCCCCACATTACGGCGCGCGGTCGCGGAGACGATCAAGCCGGGCGAGACAACATTGCAGCGAATATTCTGCTTGCCATATTGCGTAGCAACATACCGCGTGAGCACGTTTACCGCCGCCTTAGAGGCGGCATAGGCGGGGGAAAAGAGGTCGCCAAGGAGTGCCGCGCCAGAGCTCGTGTTGATGATCGCTCCGCCGCCTTGCTTCACCATCGTCGGCAGGACATGCTTTGTCATCAGCATCGTGCCGCGCGTGTTGACGTGGAATGCCCGATCCCAGATGCGCGTTTCCATGTCCTCGATCAACAGATCGGCGCCCATCTGCGGCACGCTCGTGTCGGATGCGTTGTTGTGCAATACATCTATTGTGGTGAATCGTTCCCTCACCTTAGCATAGAGCGCGACAACTGACTCCTCCTCAGCCAAGTCGACGTGCACGGCCATCGCATTGACACCGCGCGCATGGAGATCGGCAGCCATTGCCTCCACGGTGTCGAGCTTGAGGTCAGCTAGCACGAGCGCGGCGCCCTCCTGCGCCAGCCGCTCGACCGTTGCGCCGCCGATGCCGCCGTCACACCCGCAAACGATTGCCGTTTTGCCTTCCAGTCTGCGCATCATTGCTTCCTCCAGTTCGGTCCAGTCCCTGCAATTATGCATTATTTTAGAGAGCAGAAGGTGCCTTCCACGATTGCGTGGTCAAGGCAATTCCTTTTGTTGGAAAGCCTTTCAATAGCCCCCATCCAAGGAAATTGCCCAAAAAATGGGACTTACCGTGTGAATCGGTTTTACCGCGTCAGTCCAATGCTTACGTTACGCTAAAGTGAATGCAGTCCAAAATCGGGCATCAGTATACGCTAGCAGTATTAATCGAGGCCACTGGACGGAAGAACGTCGTATTTGCATTTCCAAGCAACCACAGCATCTTCGCTTTGGCCAAAATCCTTGACCAGGCGGCCATGAGCATTCCGTTCTGCTCTGGCGCTACTTCACCTATTCATGCGGCGGCGGCGGCCAACATGCGGTGATTGCGGATAAGCGATTGCACCGGAGCGAGGCTGGAGAGTAAATTTGTAGCCGGCTTTGAGATGATCCACTCGATTATTGGCGAGCCACCTGAATCTGAAGTTCGCGGCATAATGATAATCAGTCTTTTGGCAGAAGCACTTGACGGGAGCCAGGATTTCGTCGGCGGATTTGATCCATGGGAATGACTTTGGGTTGGCGTTTCCCTGATTGATGAAGCTGCGTTATCTTACACAACGTCGTGCATATCAGCCTTGTCAGTTTATACTCATCGGCCATACAGAAGTTCGAACTGCCGGGCGCAAGCTCGGGAGAATCAGGTGCCAGGAGAGATTTTCAGCCATGACCGACGTCACAACTGCCGTTCTGCCCAAAGGCTTCGAGGCGCTCCAGCCGTTCACCGAAACATGGGGCAAGCTCTTTACGCAGGACGAGCGCTATTTGTTTCGTCAGCAGAGCAGCATGGAAGAACTCAAGGCCTATTACGACATTGCTGCGCCGCGCCTCGATGCTGTGTTCGACCATCTCGAGAAGTTTCCAATGGGTGGCTTGCCGGAGCCCGAAGCGCTGCTCTACCGCACGGTGCTTGGCCTGACCGAAGTGGCGATGGCGATAGAGGTGTTCAACCAACCGCGAGTGCCTTACGCGCCGTTCCCCCACAAGATCGATATTGAGTGGGGCGAGCGTAAGTAATCCGACGCTCTCTGGCATCCGCCGCAATACGCAACCAGATGAAGGTGTTAGCCGAATGTCTTCGACCGTCGCCTTGCCCGAGCAATTTAGCTTTCTCGAACCCTATGCTGCCGTTTGGGGCGATCTGCACTCGCAGAACGAGCGTTATCTGAAGCGCCAAGCGCTCAACTACGAGGAACTCGAAGCATTTCACGGCGCGCTGTCCGGCCGGCTCGAGGAGGTATTCTCCTACCTAGATGGGTTCGATCCTGATGCGTTGCCCGAGCCCGAGGCGCGGCTGTTCCGAACCGTGCTCGGCCTAACCGAAGCGAGCCAGGCGGTCGAGGTGTTTGGCCAGCCGCGCGTCCCCTACGCGCCTTATCCGCACAGCGTAAAAATGGAATGGGTCGGCTATCAACCGCACTGAGGCGCTGATAGGCCGGCAGTTCACTCGCTGCCCGGTCTTTCGGTAACAGGATCGCGTTCGAAGACCCTATCCCGCCGCTTCCAGGGGATGATCGATCCGAAGCTGCGCGTTCATCAGTCCGTGGAGCGTTTCCTGACTCGGCGGTATCGCGCAGACGCTGCCGATACCAAGCGCCTTTAGCGCGCGGCCCGTGCCAATCCACGTGGCGAGCATTATCACAAGATCGCCTATTTCGGTATCGCTCAGATGCGTGTGCATCCGGTGCCACAATTGTTCGTCACCGTTGATCCCGTCGATGTCGCGCTCGAAGCGATCGGCGAATTCGACGAGCAGACGTTCGCGCTCGGAGAACCCCTTCCAGTCGAGGTTCACAGCGATCGCATTCTGGTAGAAATCTTCGGAAATCTCCTCAGCGCAGAAGCCTGGCCAGTCCCGCCACAGCCGCATGCCCGAACAGATTGGGCAATTGCTCCTAACCGCGCCCAGGATCCGCATACCCTCACGCTCTCGCGGGCTTAGTGTGGTCTCCGGCGCGTCGTAGATCGTACGGAACATCCGCTGCCTGCACTCGACGAGCATCTTCGTGCCGAGGTTGTTCAGGATATATTCGAGCGGCTCGCGGCCCTCCGGTACATCGACGCGGTACGGCATGATATCTCTCCTCTGGGCATTCAAGGAGCAGGATGCGCCAATCGATCATAGCTGTCTATCGCACTTGAACCTTGGCCGATGTGGTTCATTGGACTTGAGGTAAACATCTGGGGCAGGCGCGGGATGGCTGGTTCATGCTACCGCTTTCACCAGGCAGGTGCCGAAAAGTCGCGGCATTTCTAGCCTTCATCGGGGCCGTGCGAAGACGCGGAATAATGTGGGAGGCGAAGATGCAAAGATGGCAGCAACGGCCGGTGGGCTCAAACTGGGGCGATTTCGGCGCGGATGACCAGCACGGCACTCTCAACTTCATTACCCGGGAAGTGCGCCTCGCCGCAGCTGCCGAAATACGCGAGGGACTTGCCTTTCTGCTCTCAATGCCGCTCGATTATCCGCGCGGTAGCGTCGTCACCGAATCGCGGCATCCGCCCCGCCTCGGCAAAACTTTCCTTTACGACGAAGGCATGACCAAGGACAGCTATCACATCTTCTGCGACGACAAGGTCGAGATGTGCCTGCAATATTCCACCCAGTGGGACGCGCTCTCGCATATTGGCGCCCGGTTCGACGCGGATGGCGACGGCGTGGCAGAACATGTCTATTATAACGGCTATCGCGGGGGCGAACATATTTGTGCCGATGCCGGCGGTGATCGGCCGCAGGCCAGGGCGCTCGGTATTGAGCGGCTGGCGGAGACTTGCGTCCAGGGCCGAGGCGTGATGGTTGACCTGCACGCTCGCTATGGCGACACCCGCGTCGTCGTGGGGTTCGACGCGCTCAGGGAAGTCATGGATGCCCAGGGTGCCGTTATAGAGCCAGGCGACATCCTGTGCCTGCATACCGGCCTCGCCGGTCTCATTCTGGACCGGGGTGATGCGCTCACGCCGGACGAGCTACATGGCTCTTGCGCCACGCTCGATGGCAGCGACACGCGCCTGCTCGACTGGATCGAGCAAAGCAGGATCGCTGCCATCATCTCCGACAATATCGCAGTTGAACAGTTCGACCCAACTGGCGCAGACGGTGGGCGCCTGCCGCTCCACGACAAATGCCTATTCCGTCTCGGGCTGCCACTTGGCGAGCTATGGCACCTGCGCGACCTTGCGGCATGGCTGAGAGCAAATCGGCGAACCCGCTTCTTCCTGACCGCTCCCCCGCTACGCCTGCCAGGCGCCGTCGGATCGCCCGCGTCGGGCGTGGCGACCGTCTAGCGAAGCACGCGGTTGATCGCGCTTGACTGCGACGAGGATAATCGGCGGGGGGCGATCACCAATATCGCGTGCACCGGTGATTGGAAGGATCAGCCGCATCAGGCGTCTATCGGGAGAACCGGCTTGACCAAGCCCATCGCAGCCGACGAGCGAGCTTCGCAGAGCCGCTATCGCGTCTTGGTCCTCGGGCTGCTGACGGGCGTCTACTTCCTATACCTGCTCGACCGCAACGCGATCCTCGTCACGCAGGAACTGATCAAGGCCGAGTTTCATCTCGACGACACGCGGATGGGGCTGCTGATCGGAGCGTTCTACGGCATCAGCTACGGGCTCGCGGGGCTGCCAATCGGCTGGATGATTGACCGGGCCAATCGCCGCAACGTTCTCGTCGTGATCCTCTCGATCTGGAGCGGCCTGACCGCCTTGTGCGGCGTGAGCACGGCTTATTGGCACCTCGTGATCGTGCGCATGGGGGTTGGCGCGTCCGAATCCGGCGGCTCGCCGGCATCGCTGTCGATTCTCTCGGATATCTTTCCGCCCGAACGGCGCGCAACGGTGACCAGCACCTTTTTCGCCGGGACCAGTTTGGGAATGGTAGCGAGTTACTTCATAGGTGGCGTCGTTGCCCGCGAATATGGCTGGCGCGCGGTTTTTCTGCTTTATGGCCTGCCGGGGCTGCTGCTCGCGCTCACGATCGGTATGGTGGTGCGCGAGCCGGCGAGGCATGTCCGCGCCGCCAACGAGATTCAGGGTGGCGTCGTCAAGGCGGCGCTGGACGTGCTGCGCACCCCGCTTGCCGTTCCGATCTATGCCGGCGCAGTGCTGTTCTGCACGTCGATCTCAGCGACCGGGGGCTGGCTGATGGCCTTCCTGATGCGCGTGCGCGGGCTCGACGTTGCGACGGCCGGGCTGGTCATGGCGGGTGCGGTCGGCGGCATCGGCGTCGTCGGCACGATCACGAGCGGCTTCCTCTCAGACAGAGCCCGCCGCAATGGGCCCGGCGGGCCGCTCATGGTCGTCGGGGTTAGCGCGTTGATCAACGTGGCGGCGTGCATCATCGCTTACAATATTGCTGATTTCCGCGTTGTCCTCGCGGCGCTATGCGTGTTTGGGCTGACCTTCAATACCTATCCGGGCCCGACCACGGCGACTCTCAGCCTGATCGTTCGTCCTGTGAACCGCGGCATGGCCTTTGCGCTCTATGCGCTGCTCGCCAATTTCATCGGCGGCATGGGGCCCCTGGTCGTCGGCATGCTCTCCGATCATTATTTCCCTGGCCACCTCGCCACGGCGATGGAGATGGTGCTTGTGCTGGGCGTCTTCGGCGGGCTGACCTGCCTCTGGGCCGGGCGCGCGCTCAACCGGCTTCACGGTCAGCCGCCTGACTGCGGAGTTCCGTTAACACCGGACGGTCAATCCTCGCCGGCAGCGAGCTGATCGCTCAATTCGAGTCCTCCGGCCAACCTCTCCACCGGCAGGTGAGGATTGTCTCCTGCGGATCAAGACAGTCAGCATCAAGGTGGCTAGACAGTCCTGAGCCAATGGGGCTGGCATGGCTCGGAATTTATCGGGGGGATGCAGAAAATGAATCACGGCACGGGGGCCGATACCACAAGTAAGGTGAGGCTGGTTGTCTTCGCGCGGCCTTATGTCTTCGCGCTCCTTCTGATCCTCATCGGCGGCGTTCTGCTGGCAGGAGGCACGCAGCTCCTATTCCTTGGCGGCTCGCCATATTATGTCGCGGCAGGGCTCATCACGATCGCCAGCGGCATATTGACTGGAATGGGGCGACGCTTGGGCGCCGTCCTGTTCGGCCTGCTGCTCGTCGGCACGCTGGCATGGTCGATCGGCGAGGTCGGTTTCGCAGGCTGGCAACTCGCCGCGCGGCTCGTGGCGCCGGCCGTGCTCGGCCTCTGGTTCCTGATGCCGTGGACGGCGCGGCGGCTTAGGCCAAGTCCCTCACAAGGCCCTGCCCGGCGTGTGGGAATCGCACTCGCCGGCGTAGCCGCCGCTATTGTGGTAGGCGCGCTGTGCCACATTCTGTTCGTTGCCGACCGTGCCGACCCGATGTATCAGGCCGGCGTGCAGACGAAGGCAGCCCCACCAGTGGCCGCGTCGTCAGGCGATGGGAATGACTGGCGGGTCTGGGGCGGCGATGCAGCGGGGACGCGGTTCAGCCCCCTCGCACAGCTTACTCCCGCCAATGCCGACCGCCTCGAAGTCGCGTGGACCTTCCATTTCGGGCCGGCACCGACCGGTGCGCCAACCTCGCTCGAGGGAACGCCCCTCAAGATCGGCAATACGCTTTACGCCTGCAGCGATTACAACGACGTGGTCGCGCTGGATGCAGAAACCGGGGCTCAACGCTGGCGCTACCGGGCGAATGTCGACACGACGAACGCGACTTACGGACATTGCCGGGGCGTTGCATATTTCCGCGTGCCCGGCGCAACCGGGCTCTGCGCCGAGCGCATATATACCAATACCATCGATGCACGGCTCATCGCGCTCGATCTCGCGACCGGCCGGCCGTGCCAGGATTTCGGCCGCGGCGGATTTGTTGACCTGAAAGAGGGGATGAGCCCGGCTCCAAAAGGCTATTATTATGTGACCTCGGCACCTACGATCGCACGCGGCAGGATCGTCGTCGGTGGCTGGGTCCTGGACGGCATGTACTGGGGCGAGCCGTCAGGGGTGATCCGTGCATTTGACGCGGTCACTGGCCGCTTGAGCTGGGCATTCGATGTCGGACGGCCCGATCGCACTGGCGCTCCGGGGCCGGGGGAAACCTACACGCCTTCCACACCGAACGCATGGGCGCCAATGAGCGTCGACGAGCAGCGCGGGCTGGTCTTCGCACCGCTCGGGGGTGCTGCCCCGGATTATGCCGGGGCGCAGCGCCGGCCGTTCGACGATGCCTGGTCAGGAACGGTGGTCGCGATCAACGCCGAGACAGGACGTGCCCGCTGGCGTTTTCAGACGGTGCATCACGACCTTTGGGATTATGATGTTGCGTCGCAGCCCACGTTGATTGACCTGCCCACCGCGCGAGGCGTGCGGCCTGCGCTCGTACAGGCGACCAAGCGAGGCGAACTGTTCGTGCTCGACCGCGAGACGGGCCAGCCGCTGATGCCCGTGACCAACCACCCGGCGCCCCAGACTGGCGGCGCCCCCGGCGAACATGCCGCGCCCTATCAACCCTTTTCCGACGCGCTGCCGTCTTTTCGCGGCGCGATGATCGCTGAACGTGATATGTGGGGCACGACGCCGCTTGATCAGCTCTGGTGTCGCATCAAATACCGCGAGGCGCGCTATCAAGGCACGCTGACGGTGCCCGGCTTTACCCCGAGCATCGCGTTTCCCGGTTTCCTCGGCGGGATGGACTGGGGAGGTGTATCGATCGACCGCGATCGCATGCTGATGATCGTCAACACGAACGCCGTTGCGAACTATACCCAACTGATCCCTCGGGGGGCGGTAGATCGGCTCGGCGTTCGTCCCGTCGGTATGGGCGGCGCGCCGAAACCTGAAGGACAAGGGATCCAGCCGCAGGCGGGCACCCCCTTCGGTGTGCGCTCGCTGGCGTTCCTTTCCCCGCTCTACGCGCCGTGCCAGGCGCCGCCATGGGGCCGGCTCAGCGCGATCGACCTAAGAAGCGGGAAGCTTGTCTGGTCGCATCCGCTCGGTACGGCACGCGACAGCGGTCCGCTCGGCATCGGATCGCAGCTGCCTTTCACGATCGGCACACCCAACCTTGGCGGATCGATCGTTACGCGCGGCGGCCTGGTCTTCATCGCCGCGACCCAGGACAGTTATCTGCGCGCGATCGACACGGCGACAGGGCGGGAAGTCTGGCGCGGACGGCTGCAGCAGGCGGGCCAGGCGACGCCGATGACGTATCTCTCGCATGCTAGCGGACGCCAGTTCGTGGTGGTTTCGGCGGGTGGCCACGCCTTCCTCGGAACGCGCACTGGCGATGCCATCATGGCTTTCGCGCTGCCGAAGCCGGCGCGGTGACGCTTGAGCGTGGACATGAAAACATAGAGGAGATCTCACCATGACGGATCATCAGGCTGGCCCGAGCGGTGCGCTTGCGAGCAAAGCGATCGCGCTCCTCGAAGCGCTTCGAACAGGCGATCGCGACGCAATGACAGCACTGTTCCATCCCGACGCGCGCTGGTGGGTGCTGGGCCGTGGTTATATGCCACTGGAAAAGCTGATCGATGCTACCTGCGAGCTCGCAAAAACGGCCCAAAGCAAGCCCATGACCATCGTTGGCACGACCTCCGAGGGAAACCGGGTGGCTGTCGAAGCCGAAGGGCACGTCGTCCTTCCGGACGGCAAGCATTACGACAATGTCTACCACCTCCTGTTCCTGTTCGAAGATGGACGCATCATCGAAGGGCGCGAATATCTCGATACGGAGGTCGTTAGCAGAACCTTTGGGGGAAAGTTCTGAAGCAAAAATGACAGAGAGAGGCAATTCGCTCAGGCGTCGCTTCATTCGCGGAAAACCCGCCGAAGCACCCGCGTCTCGACGCTGGTCGAGAGCACAATCTCGATAAGGCATAACCGGAACGGATGGGGCTCACCATCATAGCTGCCCCGCCCAGTCCTACAGGTGGAGCGCAGATGTATCGCGCACAAGCTAGGTCGGCCACGCGGCTCAAGGTGCGTTGGCGAACGCCCATCCGGGCTGGCTACTGAAGCTCTCGCGGATTAGATCCAGATCGATTGAAAATTGAGTCAGATAGACCATTTCCCGCTATCCGACCGTAGGCTTCGCGCTCGACCGTCATTAACAGCGTGCTGGTGAGGTAATTTTTCCAGAACACAAGTGCCTCGCTGGAGATGCAGTCGACATCCGCTAAAAGGGTCAAAAGCCGTCGGGAAAAGCCAAACCCCGCCAAGAGCGCCATTGCGTGGGCCTGGAATATATAGGCCCTGGCGCTGGCGTGAAATATTCCTAGCTCTTTGCCTCTCGTGAGAGCCCTATCAATCATGTCTCTGTACGCCAGCGCCGTTTCACGAACAATCGGCGGCGGGACGATGTGGCCGTGCAACGACACATCCATCAAGAACAGCTGGGAACTACCAAGATATTCATCGAGCATTGCGCTTGCTACATCCGACAGAATCTTTCGAGGATCTTGCTCTTCGTCGATATTCTCGAGCGCATGCAGATAGCGCTCCGCGGCCCTGGCTAGCACCAAACGATAAATTTCATCCTTACTCACACTATATTGGTAAACCGTTTGTCGGCTCACGCCCGCGTGTTTCGCAATTTGCTCCATCTTGGTGGCGTCGAAGCCGATCTGCGCAAAAAGGTCCTGGGCCGCATCCAAGATCCGCTCCACCGCCTTTTCCGCTCGCGGGTGCTCGACGCGCGGCATAAATCCTCCTTCGCGTGGCTCAATCAGGCAACTGGCATCAACTCCACTTACAGTGGACCATCGAACCTTACAGGGTGTCAATGGACTCATTTTGACAAGCGTAGAAAGCAGGTTTTAGGCGTTGGTCGATAAGCAGGAGACGAACGGAAGACGTTCGAAACTCCACAGACAGGGGAGTGGATGATCATGCGCGCAGCACAAGAGATTCCAGCCCCCCCCTTTAGCCAAAGCGACAGCAATGACCCGATGTTCGGCTGGTTCGCACGTTGATCGCGCGGTGACACAGTAGATCAGTAGCATTTTGGCTTTTGTACTCCATTGATCCCGTCGAATGACAGTAAACCTATACGTTTATCATGTAGATGTAAAAATTGAAGTTGTAGATATAGCATAAGTAAAATCATCAAGATGCGCCGCAAAAGCGCACTTAAATTTGTATATTGTGATATATATAAATAGAGGGATAAATATGCGCACTATTTCTTCACCGAGCGTGGCATTGTTGATGACAGTCGCACCTGCAGCACTATCGCCCGCGTTCGCGCAATCCGCCGCGCCCGAAACCACCGCGGCGGCACCAGCTGGACAGGATGGCGGCCTTGGTGAAATCATCGTTACGGCGCGGCGAACTGCAGAAAATCTGCAGCGAGTCCCCGTGGCAACCTCAGTCATCGGCGCTGAGGCGCTTGCAAAGCAGGGGATCACCACGGCACGAGATCTTCAATTCGCTGCGCCCAGTCTGGTCGTCAACCAAGATGCGCTCGGCGGCAGTGGCGTACCCGTGTTCGAACTCCGGGGCCAGCAGCAAACGCTCGGCTCCGACGCCACGGTCGTGACCTATTTCGGTGACGTCCCGGTGGATACGCGCGTGATCGCCTCGGGCATGTACGATCTCGAATCCGTTCAGGTCATCCGCGGACCGCAGGGCACGCTGTTCGGTAAAAACAGCACCGGAGGTGCCGTCGTCCTCACCCCCCAACATGCCGACGCGAGCGGAATCAACGGCAATTTGAGCGGCATTGTCGGAGATTATGCATTGTGGCAGCTGACCGGCGGACTGAACGTTCCCGTCATCCGCGATGTGCTCGCCGTTCGCGTCTCCGGCCAGATCGCGCGCCAGGATGGCTTCGTGAAGAATCTGAGCGGGCCCGACGGTAACGACAAGCATTATGAAACTGGGCGCATCGCCGTCCGATTCACACCGGTGGACGGTCTGCGGAACGATTTGCTGTTCAACTACTTCCACGGCAACCAGCATCTGAATCCGTCGATCGTACAGAGCCTCGGTGGTTTTGCGCTATTTTTCCCGCCGGCCATCGCGGACTTCCAGAAGCAACAGCAGCTTGGCAACCGGACGATCGACCAGTCTGTTTCGCCTAATTACGACAAGAATCGCAGCTACCTGATCAGTGACACGCTCTCCTATGACCTGGGCGACGTAACCGTTAAGAATATCATCGGCTATTACAAATTCCATGAGCAGACTCGTCTGAATCAGACGAGCTTCAATTTTCCGCTCGTGGATGTTCCGCAAGACACGCATTCTCACCAGTTCAGCGAAGAGCTTCAGATAAGCGGCCATTCACTGAACAATAACCTGACCTGGATTGTTGGCGGATTTTACTCGGACCAGAAGAGAACCGTCGATCAATTCGCGAACGTATTTTCGAATCATTTCAATCAACACAGTTTCTCCAGCGACAAATATACGTCCAAGGCTCTGTTCGGCCAGGCGACTTATGATCTGGCCGGCTTAGGCTTGAGCGGCGTGAAACTCACTGGTGGCCTGCGGTCGACTTGGGACAAACGTACTGGATCGCAATTGGGTTACTTGCTCAATGATGTGGCGAGCAACCCACCGACTCTGGCTGGGCCGATACAATTGAAGACGAGGCGGACGAGTTGGACCGTGGGCCTGGACTATCAGGTCACCCCGGATATCCTGCTCTATGTGGCCAGTCGGCACAGCTATAAGGCCGGCGGCTTCAATTTGAGCGCGAACGACACGCCGCTCGCCTTCCGGACCTATAAGCCCGAAACGCTCACCGACATCGAGATCGGCGCGAAATCGCAGTTCGCCGTGGGCTCGGTGCCGGTCCGGGCTAATCTTGCTCTCTATAGGGGTTGGTACAAGCAGATCCAGAGCTACGCCGTGCTCAGATGTTTTCAGCCAAGCGGTGGCGCGATCGTCGCCAACGCTGCGGATGGGACTCCTAAGGGATTGGAGTTGGAGCTGCAGGCTAAGCTGACACCGCACCTTCAGATCTCCGCCTTCTATAACAGGACGTTGGGTAAGTATGGCAAATTCGCCCTCCCTGCGCCGCCTTCGCCCTGCCAGTTCGTCGGCAACCCGGATCTTTCGGGCCAGATCTTTGGGAACATCTACAAGAATGCTGGCGGCGCCACGATAGATTATGTCGTGCCGCTCGACGCAGCCGGCACCGAGCTCGAATTCAATGGCAACATGTATACCCGTACCCGCAAGCTAGGGAATGATCTCGCTTCTCTCAATAGCGCGATCGAGGGGTATACGCTCTTCAACGCTCGCGTCGACCTCAACAATATTGCCGGCGGACCGCTCAGTATGGGCTTTTATGTCCGTAACATAACGAACAAGCTTTATACTTTGGTGCGCAATCAGTCGCTGGCGACGGGTGGCTTTGACTGGCGCCAATTTGGTGATCCTCGAACCTACGGAGTTGAGGCGCGTGTGAAGTTTTAAGGCAGTCAATTAGGTATCGACCGTTAAGAAAAACGGCCGGCTGCCCGCCAGGAGCGATGCTTCGATCTTCCTGGGGGTGGCTGGTCAGGTCACCAAGCTATTGTACACTCAAAGGCAAGGATCATCACGTGCCGACCACCAATGAGGCGGATGCAGCCGCCGCCGACGCAGCGGAGCGGGCCAAGCTCGTATCCTGGGTAGAACGCAATGTCGGCGGCCATGTGGTCAACATGGAGCGGGAGCGACGTTGGCGCCCGATCTGGAAGATTAGCTACGAAAAGGACGGCCGCGAGGCGAGCGTCATCGCCAAGGGAATGCGGCCGTTTCAATGTATTCCCTACAGCCTCCGACATGAAATGCTG